>Ga0115550_1000118_pt1 | contig 77983 bp, 77 predicted proteins | sample COGITO_mtgs_1005_FD_87177 | JGI IMG/M metagenome (GOLD analysis project Ga0115550, IMG submission 87177) | Pelagic marine microbial communities from North Sea - COGITO_mtgs_100511 | ecosystem: Environmental > Aquatic > Marine > Epipelagic | place: Germany:Helgoland, sampling site Kabeltonne...
ACACGGATTTCGTGGGCGGAAAAATCATCGGCGGTTAAAATCACCACTTCATTGGTGGCAACCAATGGCAGGCCGGTGTCTTCAGCCAGCGTGACGGCCTGTTGCAGGTAAATTTCTTCATCAACCCGGCCGGTGCGGGTCACTTCCAGGAAAAAGCGGTTAGGGAAATGTTGCTGATAAAATGCCACCAGCTGATCGCTGCTGCCTTTATTGCCTTTAATCAAGGCCTTACCGAGCGGGCCATCTTTGGCGCCGGACAACACAATCAGCCCGGCTTTGTGTTCAATCAGCCAGTCGTGGTCGATTTGCGGTTTATCCGCGACATGGCCACGTAAATAGGCTTTGGACAGCAGCATCGTCAGGTTCTGATACCCTTCGTTGTCGGCCGCTAAAATCAGCATGCGGCAGGCTTCACCCGGAAACAACGGATGCTGTGCCCAGACATCAGCGCCAATAATCGGCTTGATACCGGCGTCATGCGCGGTGCTGTAAAACCGCACCAGGCCACACAGATTCATCTGATCGGTCAGCGCCAATGCCGGCATGCCCAACTTTTTGGCAGCACTGACAATCGGCTTAATTTTACTGACGCCGTCGATCATCGAAAAATCGCTGTGTACCCGCAGGTGAACAAAACCCGGTTCCATGCTTGTCCTTGCTGATGCTGTTAATTAATGCTGGTTAAATGCCGTCTGAGTCTGCGCCTGGACCACGTTCAATTGCGTCCCGCACCGGCTTATAGCTGCGCCGATGTTCCGCCAGAATACCGTGTTTTGCAATAGCCGCCAGATGCTCGGCGGTCGGATAACCCTTATGGCCAGCAAAATTATATTCAGGATATTGCTGATGTAATTCGGTCATTTCGGCGTCCCGCGCCACTTTAGCAATAATTGAAGCAGCGCTGATTTCCGGCACTAAACTATCGCCTTTCACCACGGCACTACCCATGTGTTTTAAACCATCCGGTACTCTATTACCGTCCACCAACACCCATTCTGGCTTGATATGCAAACCCGCTACCGCCCGTTGCATCGCCAGCATGGTGGCGTGCAGAATATTCAGCTCATCAATTTCCTCAACTTCGGCCCGGCCTAAACTCCAGCTCAGCGCTTTACTGCGAATTTCTTCAGCCAGCAGCAATCGTTTTTTCTCGCTAAGTTTTTTGGAGTCATTTAAACCGATGATCGGCTTATTTGGGTCGAGGATCACGGCGGCAGTGACCACAACGCCAACCAGTGGGCCACGCCCTACTTCGTCGACACCAGCGATCAGCGCAAAGTTCGGTCGTTGATATTCCATTTTATCAAGATCAGTCATGTACTAACTCCAGCACCGCTTTGGCAGCTTGCGCGCTGGCGTCGCAGCGAATACGTTGATGAATGTCGGTAAACGCCGCCTGAGCTGCGCTACCTGATTGCGCCAGTAATGGCTGCATGGCATTAACCAGCGCTGCAACTGTCACCTCGTCCTGCAAAAATTCCGGCACCAGGGCTTTTTTCGCCAGCAAATTCGGCAAACTGAAAAAATCGACTTTGACTAACCGGCTGGCAATTTGATAGGTCAGCCAATTGGCTTTGTAGGCCACCACCATCGGCGTTTTTGCCAGCATCGCTTCCAAAGTAGCGGTACCGGACGCGATTAATACCGCATCGGCGCCAGTCAGCGTTTGCCTGGCCTGGCCAATCAACAAGGTTAACTTCAGATCCGGCGCCACCTGGCGCCAAATTTGGCTGAATAGTTCGGCTTTGACCGGCGTCACCATATTGCAAACCAGTTGTAATCCAGGATTTTGCTGTTGTAACTGCGCGGCTGCCTGCAAAAATTCCGGCGCTAATAACTTGATTTCATTGGTGCGGCTGCCCGGCATCAACGCTAATAATGGCGCCTCAGCGCTAAAACCTAATGCGACTTTGGCAGCAGTTTTATCCGGCTGTAACGGCATCTGATCGGCCAGTGTATGGCCAACAAAGGTACAAGGTACCTGATGCAGATCGTAAAAGGCTTTTTCAAACGGCAACAACGCCAACACTAAATCGGTCGCAGCAGCAATTTTAAAAATGCGCTTTTGGCGCCAGGCCCAGACAGACGGGCTAACATAATGCACGGTTTTAATGCCGGCTTGTTTAAGCTTCAACTCCACTGGCAAATTAAAATCCGGCGCGTCAATGCCAATAAACAAGTCCGGTTTGTGTGCGGTAAAATGCGCCAGAATGTCGCGGCGTACTTTCAGTAATCGTGGCAGTCGCCCCAACACTTCAACAATGCCCATCACCGCGAGTTCTTCCATATCAAACACGGTTTTGAAACCTTCGGCGCGCATCCGGTCGCCACCAATGCCATAAAATTCTGCGTTGGGCTGTGCCAGCTTTAATGCCCGGATTAAATCGGCGCCAAGGATATCTCCGGAATGTTCACCGGCAATCAGGGCTATTTTTAACGGTCGTTGGGTGCTGGTTATCACGTTGTTGTTCGATCCTTGTATTGGATATTCAGGGCATTCGTCGATCAGGTATCACTGCCGCCAGGTGCAAATAAAAACGCCGTTATCAAATCCGACAACGGCGCTGTAAATATCAGATCCCGGCTGGTTTAACGCACAATACCACGCGCTGAATTCTGAATAAAATCAGTAAATAACTTAATTTCCGGCCACTGCTCAGTTTTGTCAGCGAGTTCAGCCAGCGCTTCATTCACCGTCAGACCCTGACGATACAATACTTTATAAGCACGGCGAATTTCCAGAATGGCCTCAGCGCTAAAACCACGGCGTTTTAAGCCTTCAGAGTTAATGCCGTTTGGCACCGCATGTGAGCCATGCGCCATCACAAAGGGCGGCACGTCTTTCACCACAATAGAACCACCGCCAATAAAGCTGTGCGACCCGATCTGGCAGAACTGGTGCACACCACTCATGCCGCCGATAATCACCCAATCACCCACATGGCAATGCCCGGCGGTCGAAGCGCCATTGGCAAAAATGACATTGCTACCAATCACACAGTCGTGGGCGACGTGGGTGTAATTCATAAACAAATTATTGCTGCCAATGACGGTCAAACCTTGGTCTTGAATAGTGCCACGATGCACAGTGCAGCCTTCACGGAAAATATTAAAATCGCCGATATGTAATTCAGTCGGTTCATTTTTATATTTTTTGTCCTGGCAAGCTTCACCAATACTGGCGAACTGAAAAAAGTGATTTCCCTGGCCTATGGTCGACGGACCTTTAATCACGACATGCGATTCGACAATACAATCATCGCCTAAAGTCACGCCTGCGCCGATATAGCTAAAAGGTCCAATTCGGACATTGTTGCCGATCACTGCACCGGCTTCGATCACAGCTGAAGGATGGATCATATTAAAGCTCTCTTCTGGCACACATCAATTCGGCGGTACAGACGATTTGTCCATCCACTTTGGCTTCGCAAGCGAACTTCCACAAATTGCGGCGTTCTTTTAAAAACTTCACCTCAATGACAAGCTGATCGCCAGGCACCACCGGTTTTTTAAAGCGGGCTTCATCAATGGCTGCAAACAAATACAATTCGTTTTCTGAGCGTTCGGTCACGGTTTTAAAACCAAGAATGCCAGTGGCCTGCGCCATCGCTTCCAGAATTAATACCCCCGGAAAAATCGGCATGTTCGGGAAATGACCGGTAAAAATCGGTTCATTAATGGTGACGTTTTTAATCGCGGTCAATGACTCGCCCGGCGTGTAATCGAGTACCCGGTCGATCAATAAAAACGGGTAGCGATGGGGTAACAACGCCATGATTTCCTGAATTTCGATGGTATTTAATGAATTCGTCAAGATGAACCCTCTGACTGATTAGACCTGAACGACGACATATCGCCGCTGCGCCAAATGGATATTGCAGCGGGTGGTTAGTCGTCGGTAGCGCTGCGTGATTGAGCCAATTCCTGCTCGACATCACGTAATCGCTGATATATTTGTTCCAGCTGGCGATAACGGGCGTTGGTTTTACGCCATTCCAGATTGGACGTCGCAGGCATTCCGGATGAATAAATGCCCTTTTCGGTGATGGCTTTGGTGATCATACTCATACCGGTTATTTGCACGCCATCGCAAATTTCGATATGGCCATTGATAGCGCAAGCGCCGCCAATCACACAATATTTGCCAATTTTAGTACTGCCAGCCACCACTGTACAGCCGGCAATGCAGCTGTGGTCACCGATCTGCACGTTATGCGCAATCTGCACCTGGTTATCCAGAATAACGTTGTAACCGATCACCGTGTCACCGATAGCACCACGATCAATGGTGGTATTGGCACCAATTTCGCACTCATCACCAACAATCACAGTGCCAACCTGGGGGATTTTCAACCACTGGCCACGCTCGTTGGCAAAACCAAAACCGTCAGCCCCCAGTACAGCACCACTGTGCACGATGCAGCGCTCGCCAAGACGAACCCGATGATAAATAGAAACTTTTGGCCAGATTTTGCAATTGGCGGCAATCGAAGCGCCTTCGCCGATAAAACTACCAGCACCAATTTGCACACCGGCACCAATCACCACGTCTTTGCTGACAATCACATAAGGCCCAAGATGAGCTGTGGGGTCGATTTGCGCCGAACTATCAATAATCGCCGTTGGATGAATACCAACAGCCGCGGCCGGTGTCGAATCAAGCAACTGGGCTACTTTGGCAAATGCCACATAAGGGTCTTTCACCACCAGAGCGGCAACAGGGCAAAACTCCAGATCTTCGGCTTTAATCAGCACCGCTGAGGCTTTGGTCTGCTGCAGAAATTTGCGGTATTTGGCGTTTGACAGAAAAGTAATCTGCCCGGACTGTGCGTCCTCAAGTGTGGCAACGGCGCTGACTTCAACAGCGCCGTCTCCATGGAGCTGAGCACCTAAATGCTCAGCCAATGTCTTTAGCGTATAAACCGACATTATTTTGCTTTGCTAACCTGAGTCACCACAGCTGATGAAATATCATACTCTGGCTTGGCAAACACGGCCGCTTCAGCGTTAAGGATCACATCATATTGATCTTTCGCTGCAATGGCTTCGATAGCAGTTTTGATTAAAGCACCAATCTTGTTGTTCTCTTCGCCCTGACGCTGACGGTAGCTTTCTTCTAAGCTACGCGCCATTGGCTCGTATTGTTGCTGTTGTTTTTCGATAGACGTTTGCAGTTCTTTTTTCTGCGCTTCGCTCATCGTAGAACCATCACGTTTAAATTTTTCGATATTAAACTTCAGGTCGTTTTCCAGTTTTTGCATTTCTGCAAACTTGGCACCAAATTCAGTTTTCAGAGCTTCCTGAATTTTCGCCGTTTGTGGGATTTGACTGAACACGGCACGTACATTCACTACACCGACTTTCATTTCTTTTGCAGTAACAGAACCAGCCATCAGAACACTGGCGAGTAACACTGCTGTTTTAGTAAAGCTTGGCTTAAACATAATGTCCTTTGACCTCAAAATTATTCTTAAAAAGTTGTGCCGATATTAAAGCTGAAGTTCTCCTGCTCATCACCATCATACTTTTTGACGATTTTGGCCAGGCTGAAAGTTAATGGACCCATCGGTGAAATCCACTGTACTGTGACCCCTGCAGAGACCCGAATCATACCTGCATCTGAATAATCCAGCAAATCGCTTTGTAGATAATTGGCATCCTGATAACGGGTCAGTTTCGCGTATCTGCTCATGTCGAACTCGGTATCCCAAACGTTGCCCGCATCGACAAATAAGCTGGTGCGGACTGAGTTGGCATAATCTTCTTTTAACAGGGGCGTCGGCGTGATTAATTCCAGCGTCGCAATCGCCATGGCATTACCACCAAATGAACGTTGCGAGATACTGTAGCTGTCAAATTCTGACGACATTGGCAGACTTGGCGTGGTACCGGTTGCAAGCGGATCTGGTAAGCCAGGAACCGTATTGATAAAACGATACACCGCACGAGGACCGATCACCCGGTTTTCAAAACCACGGAAGTTCTGACCACCGGCGTAGAAGTTGTCGTTAAATGGCAAGGTGTGATCATAACCATTGTTCGATCCATAACCATTACCATAACCTAATTCCAGTTTGCTCAGGAACGACCAGCTATGATCCGCACTTAACGCAATATAATTTGCCGCTTCAAAGTTGGCTTTGAAGTAGGTTAAATCAGAATTTGGTGTGGTGATTTTACCGCCTAACGACACCCGTAAACCATCCGTTGGGAACGTACCGCGGTTTAAGGTACTACGTACCCAACCAATCGACAGGTCGTAGTTGGTAAACTTATAAGCTTGGTCCGGACGACTTGGGTCCACCAATACCGCGCGGAAATGACGCAACTGGTCAAATTCCTGGATATAAGCGATTTCGCTGAACGTGACTGAGCTACCAAAATTCAACCGGCTGTATTCATTGATCGGATAACCAAAGTTCACGCCCGTACCGTAACTGGTCTGGTTGTAAGCTTCAGAACCGGCCTTGCTGCCGTCAAAGTCGCTATAGAAAATACTGCCACCAAGACTAATACCATCAATGGTAAAGTACTGATCGGTGTAATTCAGGTTAATCGACTTCTGGTATTTATTGGTATTCAGACTGATGCCAGCCGAATTACCTGAGCCTAAGAAACTTTGTTGTTCGATACCGAACTGGAAAGCCAGACCCTGATAACTACCAAAGGACACACCAGCATTAAAGCTGCCCGATGAACGTTCTTTGATTTTAAAATCTACGTCGACTTTGTCTTCCACACCAGGCACTGGTTTGGTTTCAAATTCTACCTTCTCGATATAAGGCAGACGTTGCACCCATAACTTCGAAGATTCCAGACTGTCATTCGACAACCAGGCGCCTTCCATCTGGCGAATTTCACGGCGGATAACTTCATCTTTGGTCGCGGCATTGCCACTGACCATAATACGATTGACGTAAACCCGTTTGCCAGGTTCCACCGACAAGGTCAAAGACACTTCTTTGGTTTCGTCATTGATATTGGTGCTGGTCCGGACTTTAGAATTGGCATAACCAAAACTGGCCAGGAATTTGGCAATACTTTCTTCGGTGTAAGTGACCAGGGCGCCGTTATACAGCTGGCCAGACTTAAGTGGCAGCATGGCTTTAATAAATTCATCCTGACCAATTAAATCACCGACGAAGTCGACGCCAGTCACGGTATATTGCTCGCCTTCTTTCACTTGCAAGGTGACATACACTGACGTTTTATCCGGGCTTACCGCCACAGTGTTGGCTTGGATATCAAAGCGTAAATAACCACGGTCCAGATAAAAACTCCGGACTTTTTCTAAATCGCCTTTTAAGGTGTCTTTCTGATACCGGTCCGATGACATAAAACGCCACCACGGCAAATCAACCAGCGATTCGGTATTTTTCAGAATTTGCGCATCATCAAACAGTTCATTACCAACAATATTGATTTGCCGCACTGAAGCCGCATCACCTTCTTCAAACTCTAATTTGAGATTGACACGATTACGCGGCAGGTACGTCAGTTTGATCGCAACTTTGGCATTGTATTTACCAACGCCGTGATAGAACTCAGTTAAACCATTTTCAATTTCACGGATGATGGTTTTATCCAGCTGTTCACCGATGATAATTTTTTGGTTGGTCAGACTTTCTGATAACTGTTCTTCTTTGATGTCTTTGTTGCCATCAAACTCGATGGCGTTAATCGTTGGCCGTTCTTTCACCCGAAAAGTGATAGTGCTACCGTCGCGATAGACTGCGATTTCATCAAAATGGCCAGCGGCATATAAAGATTTGATACCTTTAGACAGGGTGTACTCTGTCACCGTATCACCGATATTAAAAGGCAGATTATTCAGGGCCGCGCCTAATGCAACGCGTTGCAAGCCTTCCACCTGAATGTCTTTCACCGTAAATGATTGTTCAGCGAGCACCGAGTTGCTGGCAGAGGCCAACAACATCGCAGCTACTAATCGTTTAATTGTCATTATTTTGGACTACTTATGATTAGTTTATTACAAACGAGAAATATCGTTGAGCAGCGCAATTCCCATTAACATCAGCAGAACGAAGGCTCCAATTTTAAAACCTGTCTCCTGCGCTTTCTCAGAGACCGGCCTGCCGGTGAGAAGTTCCACCACAAGATACATTAAATGGCCGCCATCCAAAATAGGCAGCGGCAGTAAATTTACCACCCCAAGGTTGACACTTATCAACGCCAGGAAGGATAAGAAGGCAATAAGCCCCAAATCTGCGCTATTTCCAGCGCCTTGGGCAATCGAAATCGGACCGCTTAAATGCTTCACCGACACATCACCAAACAACAGTTTTTCGACCATCGAAAAACTCAAACGAACCAGCTGCCAGGTTCTTACTGTCCCCTGCCAGACCGCATCCACTGGACCATATTTCTGTTCAAAAAACATTGAACCTTCAAGCGGTTGCACCTTCGGCGTCACCCCTAAAAAGCCTTGGTGAAAGCCATCAGGTAAGGTTCTGCTTTGCGGGGTGACATCGAGCCGGACTTCAGCGCCTTGCCGCTCAATCAGCATCGGAATTGGCTTGCCTGGGTTGTTTTGAATCATTTGCACCAGTTGCTCCCAGCGCTGCAAACTGACCCCGGCGGCGGCAATAAATTTATCGCCGATTTGCAGACCAGAAAGTTCACCGGCCGAGCCTTTTTCCAGGCTGGCGACCTCTAATAACGCGACAGCTTGTTTCGGAACCAGCCCCAAACTGGTAAAAATAGAGTCTTTGTCCGGATTAAATTGCCAATCGCGTAAATCCAGCTGATAGGTCGCTTCGGCTGCTGTTTCTGGATCTTGCATCGTGAAGCTGACATTGTCGCGGCCAATTTGCCCTACCAACATCAGACTAATCGCCTGCCAGTCGCGGACAGCTTCACCGTTCACGGCGACAATTTTTTGCTCACTGGGTAACTGTGCAGCCGCGGCAATCGAATTTGGCACGACATCAGCAACCACCGGCTTTAAGGTGGGTACACCAATCAGATACATCAGGGCAAGAATAAAAATGGCAAACAAAAAATTGGCAATGGGGCCGGCGGCAATCACTGCCATCCGCTGTGGAACTGTTTTGTTATTAAAGGCTAAATCAGCAAATTGCGGTAACACCGGGTCAATACGCTCGTCCAGCATCCGCACATAACCACCCAGCGGAATGGCTGCGATGATAAATTCAGTGCCGTGGCGGTCACGCCAGCTATACAAGGTTTTGCCAAAACCAATCGAAAACTTTTTTACCAGAATGCCGTTTTTACGCGCCACCCAAAAATGACCAAATTCGTGGACAGTGACCAATAACCCCAGTGCCACCACAAACGACAACAGGTTCCAGATTAAGGCACTCATCAGGCAAAATCCCTAAGATGTTGTTGGGCGTAAGCCCGGCTTTCGGCGTCAAGCGCCAGAATATCTTCCAACTGCAAAGCGTGATGACTGGCAAAACGCGCCAGACAAAGTGCATTGAGCTTCGCGATCGCGGTAAACGAAATTTGCTGCTGTAAAAAGGCTTCGACCGCCACTTCGTTGGCGGCATTCAGTGCCGTGGTCGCACCTTGCCCATGTGAACAAGCGTCAATCGCCAAACCCAGACAAGGGTAACGTTCTGGCTCTGGCCTGGCAAAAGTGAAACTTCCGAGGCTGAAAAAATCCAGCGGTTTGACGTTACTGGCGATGCGCTCAGGGAAGGCCAGCGCATGGGCAATTGGCGTGCGCATATCCGGATTGCCAAGCTGCGCCAGCACCGAACCGTCACTGTATTGCACCATCGAATGGATAATACTTTGTGGATGCAACACCACTTCAATATCCTGCGGCTGACAATTAAACAACCAGCGGGCCTCGATAAATTCCAGGCCTTTATTCATCATAGTGGCACTATCGACCGAGATTTTCCGGCCCATAGTCCAATTTGGATGGGCCACCGCTTGCTCAGGCGTGATTTGATCAAACAAGGCTAAATCGGTTTGCCGGAACGGCCCGCCGCTACCGGTCAGCAGAATTTTCGATATACCGGCTTGCGGCAACGATCCCTGATAACTATGCGCTTGCAACGCTTGCGGCAGGCACTGGAAAATCGCGTTGTGCTCGCTGTCGATGGGCAGCAAAATCGCTTGATGCTGTTTTACCGCGTCGATAAACAACTCACCGCTCATCACCAGCGCTTCTTTATTGGCCAGCAACACGGTTTTACCTTGCTTCACGGCTGCAAGCGTTGGTAATAAACCAGCCGCGCCGACAATCGCCGCCATCACGATGTCTGCATCGGTATGTGCCGCAAGTTCGGTAAATGACTCTGCCCCCACCAGCACTTCTGTCTTACAACCGGCTTGTGCGAGCTGCGCACGTAACCAGCTGGCATCGGACTCCAGTTGCAACGCTGCATAACGAGGTTTAAATAACAAACATTGCTGTAGTAGCTTTTCAGCTTGCCGGCCAGCGGTCAGTGCCAGCACCGAAAAACGCTGCGGATGCTGTGCGATCACATCCAGCGTGCTGCAACCGATGGACCCGGTCGAGCCTAAAATAACAACCTGACGGGGCATTAAAAACCACCCAACATGGCAACAAACAACGCAAATAGCGGCGCAGTGGCCGTCAGACTATCAATGCGATCCATAATGCCACCATGGCCTGGGAAAATGCTGCCGCTGTCTTTTAAGCCCGCCACCCGTTTAAACATGCTTTCGGATAAATCACCAAACACGGATAACAACGTGAGCAACAAGGCTGCGACGTACCATAACGCCACGCCTTGCGGCCATTGCAGATACACCGCGACACCGGTTAGCAGTGCCATCACAAATACCAGGCCGCCAATCATGCCTTCCAGCGTTTTACCCGGGCTGACTTCTGGCAACAACTTGTGTTTACCAAAAGGTTTACCAATCACATAACCACCGATATCGGCGGCCCACACCAATCCCAGCAACATACAAATCAACCAGGCACCGGTAAAAGTCGATTGTTCATAATTGACATTTCGAAGCAGTAATAACGCGGCAAAGCTCGGCACCAACGTCAGCCAGCCCATAACGGCTTTGAACAATTTATGCTGTTGCCACAGTGCTTTGGTTTTACTGAAGCTGAGCACCAGTAATACCGCTAGCAACCACCAGCCGACACCAATCCATAAGGCAGATTCGGCCACCAGATTGGATTGCACCGGCCACGCCAGTTGCTGTGGCAAGGCCTGATAACAGAGTAAATACCAAAATGCGGAACCGACGGTAAAACTTAAGCGTTGCGGCTTGGTCTGCCAGCCGCAAAAACTGGCCCATTCCCAGGCCGCGATTAAAAAAGCGCAGCCAAGAAAGATGGCAAAGCCAAGTGGCGGCAGGTAAAACACCGCGCCAAGCGCTAAAGGCGCCAACACCAGTGCCGTGAGCAGACGTTGTTTAAACAATCTTATTATCCTTCTGTGAAGCCAGCAGCCATCGCCCGGATTTGTTCACCGGTGCAGCCATAACGGCGCTCACGGCTAACAAAACTGGCAATCGCTTCGGCAAACACCTGGTCGTCAAAATCCGGCCATAAAGTGTCGATAAAGCAAAGTTCGGCATAAGCCGCCTGCCACAATAAAAAGTTACTGATGCGAATATCACCACCGGTGCGGATCATTAAATCCAGCTCAGGTTGATCATGCATTTGAATGTGTTGCGACAGCATTTGTTCGGTGATGTCAGCGGGTTGTAACTGCCCCGCCGCAACTTGGATTGCCAGTTGTTGTGCAGCATTGGTAATATCCCAACGCCCACCATAATTGGCGGCGACATTCAGCGTCAAGCCGGTATTGTTGGCCGTGAGCTGTTGTGCCTTTTTGATATTGGCCTGTAACTTGTCACTAAAGCGTGACAGATCACCGATTATATTCAGTCGTACCTGGTTTTTGTGCAGCGCTTTAACTTCTTTTTCCAGCACAAATAAAAACAGCTGCATCAGGCTGGAGACTTCGTCTTCCGGCCGGCGCCAGTTTTCACTGCTAAACGCAAAAAGTGTGAGCGAAGGAATGCCGAGTTTACGGCAAAAACTGACCGCGCGACGCACCGCGTCCACGCCTTTTTTATGACCCCAAACCCGAGGTTTGCCCTGGCGTTCGGCCCAGCGGCCGTTACCATCCATAATAATTCCGACATGTTGCGGCAAAGCGTGGTTAAACGCTTGTGTCTCTTCTGTCATCAGTGCCTGCCTGCGGCTGCGGGTTCAAATCTGAACGGGCAGCGTTTATCCGAACAAAAAAGCGCCGCGTAGGAAGCTGCACGGCGCTTTGTTTACAAAGCAATTGACCGACGGACTAAACCGCCATCAGTTCTTTTTCTTTGTCTGCTAAAACTTCATCAACTTTTTTGACCCAGGCATCAGTGATTTTCTGAATTTCTTCAGAAGCACGACGCTCGTCATCTTCACTGATTGCTTTGTCTTTTTGCAGCGTTTTTAAATCAGCATTGGCGTCACGACGGATGTTACGCACAGCAACCCGGGCGCCTTCGGCTTCACCACGAACCACTTTGACCAAATCTTTACGACGCTCTTCGGTCAGTGCCGGCAAAGGTACACGAATGGAGGTGCCAGCACCAATTGGGTTTAAACCCAAATCAGATTGCATAATGGCTTTTTCAACCGCCTGGATCATCGAACGGTCAAATACCGTGATCATCAGGGTGCGGGAATCTTCGGCTGACACGTTAGCGACCTGACGCAAAGGCGTGTCAGAACCGTAATAAGAAACCTGAATGCTGTCGAGCAGACTTGGATGGGCGCGACCGGTACGAATTTTCGTGAGTTGGTTTTTCAGCGCATCAACGCTTTTTTCCATCCGGGTTTTGCTGTCTTTAATAATATCGTTAATCACCTGATTATTTCCTTTGAGTTATTATACCCGTCATCCTTGAAGTTGCAGGGTTGTTGCCACTTCGTGACCATTCTGCATCTTCAATGATTTTGGATATAAGCATAAGCCAGGATCTGGCTCTGCTGGTTAACGCTGGGCGCTAGTCTACTGCAAATTTTCAGCGTGGTCGATCACTGTGCCTTCAGTCTCGCCCATGATCACCCGCTTTAATGCGCCAGGTTTGTTCATATTAAACACCCGGATTTGCATATTGTGGTCACGCGCCAGGGTGAATGCCGCTAAATCCATCACTTTAAGTTCTTTGTCCAGCACTTCATTATAGGTCAGCTGGCTATACAAAGTAGCCGTTGGATCTTTCACCGGATCTGCCGAATAAACACCATCCACTTTAGTTGCTTTTAATACACAATCGGCTTCGATTTCAATACCGCGCAAGCAAGCTGCTGAATCTGTAGTGAAAAATGGGTTACCGGTACCGGCAGAAAAAATCACGACGCGGCCTGATTTTAATAAACTGATGGCTTCGGCCCAGCTGTAGTTATCGCAAACACCATTCAGCGGAAAGGCACTCATCAGGCGGGCATTCACAAAAGCACGGTGTAGCGCATCACGCATCGCCAGACCGTTCATTACCGTGGCTAACATACCCATATGGTCGCCAACCACGCGGTTCATACCGGCTTTGGCCAGACCTTCGCCGCGGAAAATATTACCACCACCAATCACAATGCCAACCTGGACGCCAAGCTCAACCAGCTCTTTAATTTCTTGCGCCATCCGATCCAGCACTTTGGGATCGATCCCAAAACCTTCGTCACCCATCAAGGCTTCGCCGCTTAGTTTTAATAAAATTCTTCTATAGGTTGGTTTTGGACTTGTGCTCATGAGATCCCCATCAGGCCGGATTGAAGTTTCATCTGTAAACATAATTGCGGTTTCCTTGCTTGCCGTTCAGCCGGGAATCGGCTGCTGCTATTGCAGTCAGCGCTGCAACATCACCGGAATTGGAAGCAATCACGGTGCATACTCTTTTTAATCGCTTGTTTGACAAACGATTCAGTCAAATGTTCGGTCAGCCGTACTTTGAGACACAGTGCATTGGAGTTCAGATCTGCTGATCAGAATACCAACACCAAGTCATTGACTCCCTCATTTAAAAAAAAACCGCGACGGGCGTAGCCGGGTCGCGGTTATTTTAGCGGGTTTTAGCCATTAGCTAAAGCTTGCATTATTTTTTTGCAGCAGCGATTTGTGCAGCAACTTCGGCAGCGAAGTCAGTTTCCTGCTTCTCGATGCCTTCGCCTACTTCTAAGCGAATGAAGCTAACGGCTTTAGCGCCTTTCTGTTTCAGGAATTCGCCAACAGTGATGCTTGGGTCTTTCACGAACATTTGGCCAGTTAAAGAAACTTCGCCGGTGAACTTAGTCATACGACCAGCAACCATTTTTTCTGCGATTTCTTTAGTTTTGCCGCTGTTGATTGCGATTTCAACCTGGATTTCCTGCTCTTTTGCCACAACTTCAGCCGGAACTGCGTCTGGTGTCAGGAAAGATGGGTTGTTGGCAGCAACGTGCATTGCTACGTCTTTCGCGATTTCTTCGTTACCGCCTTCTAATACAGTCAACACGCCGATACGGCCTGAGTGAGTGTATTGGCCGATCACGTCGCCCTGGACTAATGAAATACGGCGTACGTTGATGTTTTCGCCGATTTTAGTCACTAAAGTCGCACGAGCTTCTTCAACGGTGGTGTCACCTAAAGAGGCTGCACTGATTTCTTCAATCGTGAACAGCTTGTTGGCGTGAGCCAGGTCTGCTACTGAGTTGGCGAAAGCCAGGAAGCTGGCGTCACGACCGACGAAGTCAGTTTCACAGTTAAATTCGATTGCAACAGCATAACCGTTGCCAACGCGAGTAATAACAGTACCTTCTGCAGCGATCCGGCCAGCTTTCTTAGCAGCTTTGGCCTGACCGTTTTTACGCATTAATTCGATTGCGCCTTCGATGTCACCATTGGTTTCTTCTAAAGCTTTTTTGCAATCCATCATGCCAGCGCCAGTGCGCTCGCGTAATTCTTTTACCATACCGGCAGTAACAGCCATGGGAATTCCTCGCATTCAATCAGGTTAGACAAACAGGGGCCGCGGCCCCTGTTCAAATTAAACGTGTTATACCCGCATCCTTGAAGATGCGGGGGTGTTGGCTGCCATCACTTACTTCAATCGCATAGTAATCTATGCTCATGGAGATGCGTTCTGTCGCCGCCTACCCGCATATTCAATGATATCGGGTATAGTCGTGCTTCAGATGACAGAAACACCAGACACTGCTAATTACTCAGCAGCAACGAAGTTGTCGGCTTCAGCCTGAACTTCGATGTTTTTGTCACGTCCTTCAACGATCGCCTGATTCACGGCAGCCAGGTATAACTGGATAGCGCGGATAGCGTCGTCGTTGCCTGGAACGACAAAGTCAACACCTTCTGGATCAGAGTTAGTATCAACGATAGAAACTACTGGAATACCCAGGTTGTTTGCTTCTTTGATAGCGATGTGTTCATGGTCGGCATCGATCACGAACAGAACATCAGGCAGGCCGCCCATGTCCTTAATACCACCTAAGCTCTTGTCCAGCTTTTCCATCTCGCGGGTACGATCTAAAGCTTCTTTTTTGGTCAGCTTGTCAAAAGTACCGTCCTGGCTTTGTGATTCCAGGTCTTTCAGACGCTTGATAGATTGACGAACTGTTTTCCAGTTAGTCAGCATGCCACCTAACCAACGGTGGTTTACGAAGTACTGATCAGATTGCTGAGCAGCTTCTTTGATTGCTTCTGAAGCAGCGCGCTTGGTACCAACAAACAGGATTTTGCCTTTTTTGGCAGCCACTGACTGGATGAAAGCCAGTGCGTCATTCATCATTGGAACAGTTTTTTCCAGGTTGATGATATGAACGCGGTTACGGGCGCCGAAAATGAAAGGCTTCATTTTTGGGTTCCAGTAACGGGTTTGGTGACCAAAATGTACGCCCGCCTGGAGCATATCGCGCATTGAAACTTTTGCCATCAGAGTATTTCCTTTGAGTGGGGGTTAGGCCTCCATACACCCCATAAATCCGACCAGTTTTCACTAGCACCCCGGCTTATGTGACGGTGTATGTGTGTTATTTAATTAAGTTTGGTTCGCTAAGCTGACAACATCATTTGTAGTATTTCGTTAAAAAAGCCACAAGCTATTTGCCAAATTGCGGCGCGCTTTATACCATAGGCGCCCTTGAAACACAATCTGCAGCGTATATTTACAGCAACCTGTGTAGTTTTACAGCAGATGTATAGCAAAGAGAGATGGCATGGCCGCAAACATTAAGACTCCGGAACAGATCGAAAAAATGCGCGTCGCAGGACGTTTGGCAGCCGAAGTGCTTGAAATGATTGAGCCTCACGTGAAAGCTGGCGTCAGCACCGGCGAACTCGACCGCATCTGCCATGACTATATTGTCAATGTGCAGCAGGCGATCCCCGCTCCTCTGAACTACCATGGTTTCCCGAAATCTATTTGTACCTCAGTCAATCACGTGATTTGCCACGGCATTCCGGCCGACGATAAAGTCTTAAAGGACGGCGATATCATCAATATTGATATCACGGTGATCAAAGACGGTTTCCACGGCGATACCTCAAAAATGTTTGTGATTGGTAAACCAAGCATTCTGGCCGAACGGCTGATCCGGGTCACCCAGGAAGCGCTGTATCTGGGCTTGAAAAAAGTCAAAAACGGCTGTCGCTTAGGTGATATTGGCCACGCCATCCAGGTGCATGCTGAACAACACAACTATTCGATTGTGCGCGAATATTGCGGCCACGGCATCGGCGAAGTGTTTCATGAAGATCCACAGGTTTTACATTACGGCAGACCTGGTACCGGCGAAATTTTAAAAACCGGCATGTGTCTGACGATTGAGCCGATGGTCAATGCTGGTGAGCGTCAAAGTAAATTGTTAAAAGACGGCTGGACGGTCGTAACGAAAGATCGTAGTTTATCAGCTCAGTTTGAACACACCATCGTGGTCACCGAAACGGGCTGCGAAATTCTGACATTACGCCAGGATGACACTATTGAACGAGTCCTGACTGCCGGTTGATTTTAAAAGTAATTTTAAGGCGCTGGCAGTTCAGACCACAAAAAGTAACCACTTAGGGTATTTTTTCATGAACACGGCGCTTGCATTTGATAAGACCATTCCAAGCCACTTTACCCTCGACAGTTACAAAAAACATTTTGCCGACTTTCTGGAATGGCTGAAAGTCAGCTCGCAAACCCAAACCGTCAACAGTTTGGTGAAATCGCGGGCGCGTTTTATGGACGACGTGCTGCAATCGTTATGGCAACACTTTGATCTGAATAAACAAAAGCAGCTGACACTGATTGCCGTTGGCGGTTATGGCCGTGGCGAACTCCATCCATATTCCGATATCGACTTATTGATCCTGACCGAAGCCCGCTTAAGCCCGGCGTTGCAGGAACAAATCGCCCATTTTGTCACTCTGCTGTGGGACCTCCGTTTAGAAGTTGGCCATAGCGTGCGCACCATTAAAGAGTCGGTCAGCCTTGGCAAAGACGACATCACCATCGCCACCAATCTAATGGAAATGCGGTATCTGGCCGGCAATCAGCAGTTGTTTGACAGCCTGCAGACGGAAGTCAGTAAAGATAACTTCTGGCCCAGTAAAGACTTTTTCCAGGCGAAACGCCACGAACAACAAGGCCGGCATGCGCAGTATCACGGCACCGCTTATAACCTGGAGCCGAATTTAAAAGCCAATCCTGGTGGCCTGCGCGATATACAAACCATCGGCTGGGTGGCAAAAAAACACTTTCGTACCCGCACCATGCGCGAGCTGGTGGCCTATCAGTACCTGACTGAAGACGAATATCAGGAGCTGATGGAATGTGAAGCTTATTTATGGCAGATGCGCTTTGCGCTGCATATTGAAGCCGGTCGTAACGAAAACCGCATTCTGTTTGATTATCAGCCGGCTGTAGCACACCGTCTCGGTTTTGGTGATGATGGTAAAGCTTCAGTTGAGCGGATGATGAAACGGTTTTTCCGCACCGTGCAACGGGTCAGCGAACTGAACGAAATGCTATTACAGCATTTTGAAGGCAGCATTTTAAAAAGCCACAGCAAGTATAAAACCCAGCCGTTGGATGACTCTTTTGAAATCCAGGGCCACCTTATTCACGCCACCGATAAAGCGGTGTTTGCAAGGCGTGAAAATATCCTGCGCCTGTTTTGGCATATTGCCAACCATCCACAAATTCATGGTATTCACTCCGAAACCATTCGCTTGCTGCGGCAAGTGCGCCGTCGTTTGATGGGCGATTTACAAGATTATGAAGCCTGCCGCCAGCTGTTTATGGCGATAATCCGCCATCCGCAAGGCATGGACCGCGCTATTACCCTGATGCACCGCCACGGTATTCTGGCGGCTTATTTGCCGCAGTGGCGTAATATCGTCGGTCAAATGCAGTTTGATTTATTCCACGCTTATACCGTTGACGAACACACGCATCGGGTACTGAAAAACCTGCATCGTTACAGTGAACCGGAATTTGCCAATGAATTTCCGTTGTGTACCGATATCGTCAATCGTTTAGAAAAACCAGAACTACTGTATTTAGGTGGCATTTTCCACGATATCGCCAAAGGCCGTGGTGGTGACCACTCGGACTTAGGCGCGATGGATGCGCGTGAATTTGGTAAGCTGCATAAGCTCAGTGAATTTGATACCAAGCTGATTGTCTGGCTGGTTGAACAACACTTATTAATGTCGGTCACCGCGCAGCGCCGCGATATTCATGACCCAGCGGTAATCGCCGAATTTGCCGAAAAAGTCCGCGACGAAACCCGTTTAAACTACCTGTACTGTTTAACGCTGGCCGATATCCGCGCCACCAACGACAACCTGTGGAACGACTGGAAAGGCTCGTTATTACGCGAGCTTTATTTAGGAACCCAAAAAGCCTTCCGCCGTGGTTTGGAAAAACCAATGGATTTGCGCGACCAAATCCGCGAACACCAAACCGAAGCACTGCGCTTGCTGGCCGAAAAAGGCTTTATTGAAGCGCAGGTTAATCCGCTGTGGAGCAAATTTAAAGCCGACTATTTTGCCCGTTATAATCCGCGGCTGATTGCCTGGCATTGCGAAAACCTGCTGCAACATGCTGATTTTAATCAGCCAATGGTGCTGATTAGCCCAAGCGCGATGCGTGGTGGCACGCAGATTTTCGTTTATACCGCTGACCAACCGAACTTATTCGCGCGGATGGTGGCTGCGCTTGATAGCAAAAAAGTCAGTATTTTTGATGCACAAATCATGACTAATAAAGACGGTTATGCGATGGATACCTTTGTGGTGCTGGAACAAAACGGCGCTGCAGTGACATCCACCTCGCGCATCGCCAGTATCAAAAAAGCGCTGGAAACTTATATCACTAACCCGCCGACCACTGAACGGCAAAAAGCGCGGCCAAACAAGCAGTTACGGGCTTTTCATGTTCCACCCAAAGTGGTGTTTTTACCGGGCAAAAACAAGCAGCGCACCATGCTGGAATTGGCAGCCTTAGATACACCAGGTTTGCTGGCTGACATCGGTCAGGTGTTTTCGCAATGCGAAATTAATATTCACGCCGCCAAAATCACCACCATTGGCGAGCGTGCGGAAGACTTTTTTATGATTTCCTCCCGCCAGGACGAAGCGCTGACTGCTGACGAACAAAGTCAGCTGCGCCGCGTATTGGTGGAACAACTTACCCATGCAACAGAGGGCTAAAGCACCATCATGGCTGATTTAAAAAGCATTATCGAAGACGCGTTTGAAAACCGCATGAATATCACACCGAATACGGTCAGCAGCGACGTCAAAAACGCAGTTGAAGCCGCGATTGCCTTACTCGACAGCGGCCAGGCCCGGGTTGCTGAAAAAATCGCCGGCGAATGGGTGACGCATCAATGGCTGAAAAAAGCGGTGTTGTTGTCGTTTCGCATTAACGACAACCAGGTGATGGATGGTGCTGAAAACCGTTTCTTCGACAAAGTTCCGATGAAATTTGCCGACTATACCCACGAGCGTTTTGTCGCTGAAGGCATGCGCGTAGTACCACCAGCCGCCGTGCGTAAAGGCAGTTTTATCGGTAAAAACGTGGTGTTGATGCCAAGCTACGTCAATATCGGCGCCTATGTCGGCGAAGGCACTATGGTTGACACCTGGGCCACCGTTGGTTCTTGTGCACAAATTGGTAAAAACGTGCATTTATCCGGCGGCGTTGGCATTGGTGGTGTATTAGAGCCGCTGCAAGCGAACCCGACCATCATCGAAGATAACTGCTTTATCGGCGCGCGCTCAGAAGTGGTCGAAGGCGTGATTATCGAAGAAGGCGCGGTGCTGTCGATGGGCGTCTATATCAGCCAGTCAACGCGCATCTACGACCGTGAAACCGGCGAAGTGACCTACGGCCGCGTCCCGGCTGGCGCCGTAGTTGTACCAGGCTCGATCCCAAGCAAAGATGGTTCGCATAGTTTATATGCGGCAATCATCGTGAAACGAGTGGATGCACAAACCCGCGCTAAAGTGGGTATTAACGCATTATTGCGCAGTATCGAGTAGCAGCGTATCGTTGCCGTTGAAATCACTAATACAGCCGCTGTTGCGGCTGTTGTTTTGGTCAGGCTAATTTTTCTGCAATAGCGTTTTATTACCCGCCCTTTTCAATGACCGCTAAAGTTCTTTCGATAAAACGGACAAATGCTGCTTCTGGTACAAAATCAGCTTTGTTTTCCACGTTGAACTTTCCCAAAATAATTTTAATTTGGGCATCGTTGTTCATTTCGATGGCCGATTTTCCATCCCCCTTCAGCTTTTTTACTCTTGCCACCCACGCTAAAGTATTATCCTTAAACATTTGAAGTTCGGTTTTGCCGGTTGGTTTACCGTGCCCAGGGACAATCATACTTTCGTCATTGCCTAGCTTTAGAATACCGTCAATGGCCATGCTAAACCCGGAGACCCCACCCGCATAAAATGTTGGATGCCAGCTGGTGTCATAAATATCTCCCACAAAAATACTGTTACTCTTAGCGTGAAAATAAACTTTATCCGCACCTGAATGAGATATCGCCACAAAATCTTCAATCTCAGTTAAATGGACTGCATCGTTCATCAGCAAACCACCTTTGCCAGTAAAATAATTATTTCCACCCGAGTGATCGCTATGCGCATGCGTATTCAATATAAATCGGGTCGATCCTCCAGCAAGGTTGTGGATCAGCGCATGCAAAGCGTCTAGATTTTTGTCCCCCGGCATTGGATCGACCAATACAATTCCGTCTGTGGTTTTGAACAAGCCGATATTTGTGCCATAACCGATAGCATTCAAAATAAATGCGTCTTCGGACAATTTGGTTACCGAAATGTTCGAAGTGCTTGCCCAACCTATTGCCGGGTAAATCACGGCGAAAAATAACCATGTTAACTTCATGGATAACCCCTTTCATACGAATTAACAATTCCTTAATGAATATTTAACAGACCGTTGCACCGTTACCAATACTCAACAATCCGCCGTACTTTGCCATCGGCAAATTCGAACATAGCCAGGTGATAAGCCGGAGTTCCGGTTTGTTGATAACGCCGAACTGCAGCGGCATTGATTCCTGGCAACACCGCTTCAAGCTGATAACGTGGCACTGAGTCTTTAAACCTTTTGCTTTCAACAGCTTTGAGCGTATTGCGATACAGCAAATCGCGGCTGTAGCTACCGCCATATTTTTCGTGTACATATTCAAAATCAGCGCTGTAGAAAGCGAATAACGCATCGACATCCGCTTTTACTGACGTGGTTAACATCGCTTTGTTCTGTAATTCATTGATTTGATGTATCAAGGCCAGTATTTGTGGCGCGGCCATGGGCTGTGACTGCGCTTGCGAAACTGCCGCAGTCTTTGGTTCTGCGGCGAGCAATGGCGCACTGCACAAACCAAGGCTACTTATTGCAAAACACATAAGAAAAATTTGATTCAATTTCATTAAGTTACTCCAGATAATTACGACACAAATTCAGACCGTCTTTAAACAATGATCGTCATACAATGGTCCTCAAACAAGTAGCACCAGTTCACGTTAGCAGGATGCTTTAAAAACACTGGCGCAAATGCTGATTTTTTGCTGATTTAACCCTGAATTGTGGTTTTATACGGTATGCTCGTCCCGACCTTTTATTGAGCAGAATCAAAGACGTTCTATCCGGACTTTTGGGATTTCGATTGTTTCCCAGGCAAAGTATTCGTCAGCAACAGGCAGATCAGATGTCGCAGCGTGTTCGTATCCATACCAGCATTGTCGATTTTCAGGAGCACACCATCAGTCGCGATGGGGTTGTGCTGCCGGTGCAAAGCAAAGTGCTGCAGGTACTGGCTTGCCTAATGGCGCAACAGGGCCAACTGGTGAGTATTGATACCTTGATGCAGGAAGTGTGGGGCCAGACGGTGGTTTCGCCCAACACCTTGCAGCGTTGTATTGCCCAGCTGCGAAAAGCCTTTGGCGAAACCAGTCAAACCCAGAATGTGATCAAAACTTATCCCAAACGCGGTTATGCGCTGATTGTGCCGGTGGTGACAGAAGATGACGTCGTTAAGTCGTCCGCTGCTGCGCCTGTAAACGAAGGACATCCGGTGTTATCGCCACTACAATCCGCCCAAACGACGACCTCAGCCAAAAGCAGCCGCTGGCTGATAGGCATCATGTTCGCGGCGCTAGCGCTGTTGATAGACGCTGTGCTTTCTACGCAACAGCTGCCTGCACCACCACAGCCAACACCACAGCTGCTGCAGCTGCAAAGCCAGATCACCGCTTCTGATCAACATGAAGACAATGCCAGTTATTCGCCGGATCAGCGCTTTATCGCCTTTGAACGATTTGGCAGTTTTTGCAGCAGTACTTTCTGGTTACAACAGCGCGGCGATAAAAGTGAGTTACAGCTGACCCAGGCACCACAACAATTTAGCGGATCGGCCTGGTCACCGGATTCAACACAATTGGCCGTGATCAGTAGCAATCGCTGTGCTGCGCCAACTCACGCGCCGTGTTGGCAGGTCGAAGTGATTGAGCTTCATGCACTACTCACAGACAAAACCCCAGCCACTTTGAAAAAGCCAGGTACCTGTGAGCATCAGATGCTAACCCACCCGGTGTGGACCTACAATCAGCAACTGATGCTGCTGCGTCAGGCAAAAAATAGCGGTCGGCGCACACTGGTGCAGATGTCAGTGACCAACGGCCAGTTAAATGAGTTGCTAAATGAAGGCGATATTCTGACGTTCACCCAGCTGCCGAATCGACAATTGCTGGTGATTTCCCATATAGGCAGTGGTCAGAGTGAAATGCTAAAAGTCACTTTACAAGGTGAAGTATTGTCGCGGGTGCCAATCCAGTATCAACAGCATGCTTCAGCTTTTAATCAGGTCACTGTGCACTATTTGCAAGATGCTAATCAGCTGCTGCTGGAGTCTGATGGTCAACTCTTTACGTTGCATGAAGATGGCACTATCCAGCCAGTGCCTACCCCTTCTGGCTTACGGCTAAGTCGTTTTGCCTTTGCTGGTAAAAACGCAATTGCCACCATGGGCGGTATTGATCTGGACATCATCAGTAGTAATCTTCAGGGTGAGCCCTTGCAGACGCTACAGCGCTCACCGGCTTTTGAGTCGCAAGCAAAGTTGTCGCCACAAGGATCCAGCAAACAGCAAAACATGGTGTTTGTGTCAGATCGCAGTGGCCAAAACCAAATCTGGCTCGCTGAAGGCTCCTGGCCAGCTAAAGGCTCTGCACTGCGGCAACTAAGCACTTTTGAGACGCCGATGAAAATCAATGGTCTGGTGTGGTCAGCCGACGGCAACTCTGTATTTGCCAATGTTAACGACAGGCTTTTTCAGTTTGAACTGGACGGACAAATGAGCCAACTGCCAAGCCCGGTGCGCATTAAATATCTGCATCAGGCGACAGCAGAGGGTCTGTTATTGCTTGAATACCAACATGAATTTCAGGAAATGCTGGCGCTCTATCAGCCAACAACCGGCGAGCTTACCGCGCTACTGCATGGCAGTTTTGATGATGCCAGGCTCGACCAACACGGAACCCTATGGTTTAGTGATGCCAGTTTTCATTTATATCAACTTCCGAAAAATCAGCCAGTTGTCAAAGCTGTTGCGCCGGAATTGACGCTAAGCGCTTTTACCATTGCCGGTGAAACCCTGCTGGCAACTACCAAAAGTGGCGATTTATTGCAGCTTGATTTGCAACTGCAACAACCGAAACTCATCGCGTTACCAAAGGATCGCAATCTGTGGATCAGTGATGCAAGTACCAAACAGATTTTATTTAATCAAAAACAAACCATTAGCACTGATGTGGTCGAGTTTAGCTGGTAGCAGCTAACCGCTGATAATGCTCAGTAATCCACGGTAGAGCGACATCTTCCGGCTGTAAGGTTTCGCCGGCGTCAATCCTCAGCATAGGCGTGAGTTCAGTGCCTTGTAACTCACTGAATAATTGCCGGACTTTTTCGCCTGAGCCGCAATAGGTGTCGCCATAACTGCTATCACCCAGCGTGATCACTGCCCAACTTTTGTCGCCAAAAAGTGGAAATTTGTCCTGCACTTCAACATAAAACGGTACTAAATCATCGGGAATATCGCCCTGGCCGGTGGTGGAGGTAATCACCAGCCAATGGTCAGCGTCGGCCTTTAATACGTCACTTAACCGAGCTGGGTGAAACAACTGTGCCTGATGACCAATTTTCCCTAATAATTCAATCGCTTGCTCCGCTACGTACTGCGCGCCGCCGTAGACGGTTCCCACCATGACTGCAATTTTTGCCATCGGTTATGGTCCTGGTTTTGCCGGTTCCACTTGTACTGGCAATTGTTGAAAATCCAAAGTTGACCACAGCTGTTGAAAATAAGCTGCAGAAATTGGCCAGCCAAACTGTAAAAACAACGACTCTAGCTCTTGTAATCCTGCATCAAATTGCAACAGCTGGCCTGTTATCGGGTGCCGGATTTGTAATCTTTTCGCCACCAACATCAGCCGCTGCACCGACAAATGCCGGGCAAACAACTGATTATGCTTACCATCACCATGACTGGTATCACCCACAATCGGATGGCGTAGATGCGCTAAATGGCGGCGGAGTTGGTGTTTGCGGCCGCTCAGCGGCTGTAACGCCACTAAGCTATAACGCGCGGCGGCGTAACGGCCAATAGCAATGGGCAATTCGATTTGTGCCAACGGCCACAATGCGGTGCGGGCATCTTGCGCCGCTTTATGCTGATTTGCTTGTTTATCAGCAATTTTGTCCAGTTGCTCATACAGCGGATAATCGAGCAGCAACGGCGCTTTGACATAACCACGCACTATGGCCAGATAAAATTTCTGCCAACTTTCCTGCTGATGTTGTTCGGTCAGTAATCTCGCGACTTCAGACGATAAAGCAAACACCAGCACGCCAGAAGTTGGCCGGTCCAACCGATGCACTGGAAAAACGTGTTGCCCCAATTGGTTACGCAAGGTTTGCATCACAAATAAGGTTTCGTGTTTATCGAGAAAAGAGCGATGCACCAGCATGCCGGCCGGTTTATCGATTGCGACCAGGTATTGATCCAGATACAGAATGGTCAATACCGGCGCCAGGTCTAAAGACTCAGCTACCACAGTTGCATTTGGTTGTTGATGTACTTGCGACGGTTGCGATACGGTCATCTTAATGCCGTCCGGACGCCGGGTTCGAGTCACGGAGCAAAGAATCAAGCGTCTTCAGCACGTCCAACAAAGGCCGTTGCGCTACGGTCACAGGCGCCCAGGCCAGTTCTGCCATCGGCTGAATATGGCAGTTGCGCGGTAAAGGCAAACGACCTTCGACCAACGCTTGCATCCGCGGTAAAAAAATAAACTGCAGCCACTGCGCTAGCGTCATCAGATCACAGGCAAAAGGCGCGGTACTGGCCAGCGCCTCTGGCGAAGGAACTTGCTGGCTCCACCAGTGTAATGCCTTCATTTCAGCTTCAATTTGCTGCAATAACAGCGCAGTCTGTTGATAGTCCATGGATTCCCGCTGACATGTTGATTTTCGAGGCGCAAAAGATAATGCCAGCGATCCTATCACGACTTGTAATTTGCTGCAGCGAACCGCATGATCGATATTCAACAAACTTATTGATGATGGAACCAAAATAGATGGGCTCGGTGTTTATCCTGATTTTATTGATGTTCGTGGCTTATCTGTTTTTACTGCAAAGACGCCAGGACGAACGTGCCACTGGCCTTGCCAAACAATTGTGTCAGCAGCAACAAATCCAGTTTTTAGATTGTGCCAGGGACAGCCATCGTTGGACGACCGTCAATGGTAAAAAAGGCTTTCGGACTTTGTACCTGGTTGATTTCAGTGGTGATGGTGAAAGCCGCTATCAGGCTGAACTTTGGCTCAAAGGTCAGAAACTGGCGGCATTTGAATTACCAGCCTTTAAAATGTAACGCGGTTATCGCTCCGAACTTGCCGGAATTTTGGCAAGTTTCGCCGCGAGCTGGCCGGTTAGCATATCTTTAAACATCACCCAATCTGCTGCCAGACTATAAAACGGGTATTTAAAGGTCGCCGGCCTATTGTGTTCAATAAAAAAGTGGCCAATCCAGGCACAACCATAACCCGCGACTAATAACGCCCACCACCATTGCCACTGCCCGCTCCACAGCATAAATCCCAGCAAAGCCAGTACCAGCGAACTGCCTAGGTAATGCAATAACCGGCAGGCTGGCAGCTGATGTTCAGATAAATAATAAGGGTAAAATTCGGCAAAAGTCGTAAACTTTTGCCGGGGGGCCGCAACAGGTGATGGCGTCATTTGAGGTTAGCTTGCCGGTTGTTTAGGTCTGAACAATAAGGTACCACTCACCGTCTGAAATTCAAGGGTGCAGACCTTTTGATAATCATCCTGATGAAATAATGGCAAATATTTATCTAAAGAGACAAAAACACCAATGCCTTCAGATTCAGGTTCCAGATCCACCCAGTGATCAATGGCTTGCAAAAATGTTCGCATCGCCGCCGGTTGATGATAAGCCGGATTACGCGCCAGAAATGCCAGCATGTGATAACGTTCGGCCGGCATCGCGGCGTGGATTTTTTGCTCTTTTTCGAGCATTTGTCGCGTCGACAACAAACCCGCAGTTAATAACATTTTTAAGCGCCAATGCCAGAACCGGTCACCGCTAAGCGCGCTGGACGGTGTGGTAATACAGGCAACGCCTAATAATTGTTCGCCCTGCATTAATCCCAACAATGGTTGACCCGCATCCCAGAATGCCGCCAAATCTTCGCGAATGGCCGAGCGCAGGCGTTTTTCATAGTCGGTTTGTTCGGATCGAAAAATCTGCATCAGCAGCGGATCATCGTGATAAGCCATATATAAAATTGAGGCGGCTAATTTGAGCTGTTCTGCGTTCAGTACTTCAACAGTCAATTCGTGTTCGGTTGGAGTGTCGGTCTGTTGCATGCATCGAGGCCTTTTATTGTTGTTGTGGCTTCATCAACATAGCAGGCAAAACGGCAGACGCAAACAGCCGGATGGTTAAAATTCCAACAGAATTGTGTTTGGTGTGCAACATCATGCAGCGGCTGATCCGCAGGAACATTGACTGGAAAAGGTGGTGGGCGGTGGCTTGTGATTGGGCTGGCAGACCGGACATTTCCAGTCTGCTTCACGATATAGCTAAATTTATAGTTGTTGATAGGCTTTGTCACCCCAACCGACCAATAAACCTTGTTTAAAAATCAGTGCGGTACATTCGTCTTTAGTGGTCATGCCATCACCATTGGTGCGGTGGGTCCGGTAAAAAAACACTTCAACAGTTTCGCCGTTTTTCTGAAAGTTTTCACTGAAATCAGGTGCACCTAAGCTGTTACGTACTGTTGCCAAAGTCGCGCCTGTTTGCAGTTGATTAATAAAAGCCTGGTTGTTGACCTGTGTTTTTTTAGTTTTGTCCCATTCTTCGTCGTCGTTGTCGTGCCCAACAGCAACCACACAACCAGATAACCCGACGATGACTGCAGTTGCAGCGAATAATTTAGCTAAAGTATGCATAGAGATTCCTTTTTATGTTTTGAATCAGTAACTTCTTATTTCTATCCAGTTACTGGTTTTGGTTCAGGTTGGCATAAGCAAATGCGATGCCATATTAAAAACAAATATATTTCAATGACTTAAAAGATTGACGCTCGCTTCTGATAGCTACAAAGTGGTAAATTAAACCACTTTTTAGCCATTGCACTTAGATAGACGTGCTTAGATACGAGTCCTTCGATATGACTGATTTTTACTCCCTGGTTTGCCAGACTGCGGCAAAACTGCAGGCAGAAGGAAAAACTCCAAGTTTGGCGCTGGTGCGTGCCCATGCCGGAAAAGGGCGGGATGCTGCAGCTTTGTTTTCAGCTTACCAACAGTGGCGCAGCAATCCGCCAGCAGAAGTCCCAGAAACGCCGCCAGCCGCACTCACTACAACAGCGTCGGGCTGTACCGCAGCTGAACTCATCAAAGACGATGAAATCAAATCATTACGCGAAGAAGTGGCACAACTTCATGCCAAAGTTGATCGGCTGACGCTGTTGGTTGAGCAGTTAACTACACCGCAGAATTTGCAAGCTGGGGCCGCCAATGTACGTCGCTGAACTGCAATTTAATATTATCGCTGACACCAGTTATCAGCTGGCCGAGCAGGCCATTCGCCATTATCTGGAAACGCTGATTTTTAATGGCCAGATTTTAGGACGGGAATTTCCAACTTATTTGCAGCAAGATTGTTTTATCAGCCGGATTATTCTACCGGAAACCGCTGCGCTGGCCAGTCACCATCATAGCGCTTCGGCAAAGCAGGCGTTAATGGCGCTCGGCGATGCGGGTCTGGCTTATCCCAAATTGTCAGTGTTGGGTGAAGACTTGATGTCAAATCATACTGATCCTTGCGAAATGCCATCATCACTTATTCTGTATAGTCGTTTTGGTCTGATGAATTCGGTAATGTATTGCGCCGAACATTTTGCGCCGGTGCCGCTCTATCGGTTTTTACCAACTTCGGGACCCGATCATCAGGACTTAATCCGCTGGCAATTACAGTTTCAGGCACTAGACGAAATTCAGATGCAAGAACAACGGGTGTTACCAAAAATAGCGGAAAACAGCCTGCAGCAATTAAACAGTACGCTCAATCGTCAGGGACGAAAATTTGCGGCGAAAATTGGCAGGCAGCAACAAGTTCCGGTGTATTTTGCCTTATATAGTGGCAGCAGTAGCAACTGCACAACCGAAGCTGATAAATGTTGCCCGGGATGCGGCCAAGCATGGCGCCTGGCAGAGCCTTTGCATCAGCTATTCGACTTTCAGTGCCAGCATTGTATGCTACTTAGCAACATTGCCTGGCAGTGCCAGTGAGAGGGGTTGTCACTTTATGCAGCGACTGTCAGCTGCTGCAAAAACTCCGCCAGCGAACCGGCCAACTGTTCTTTCACTTCACAACCGGCATGCTCCAGATAAACAGCACCGGTTTCATTCAGCACCGACAGCATAATGTCATCGTCATCCGTAACGGCAAAAAACACCGTTTCGCGCTGCTTTAAGCGTCTTTTCATCAGAATATGCGCGATGATATTTTGCTGTAACCGGCTAAAATCCTCCTGATGCCAGACCATCAATAGCTCAGCATTGCCGCGTTGATGCAGAACCTTGAGCCCACCACCATAACTATGGCCATAATAAGCTTGTAGATCCGGATGTAAAATAAATTCCAAACCGTGCTCCAGATTGCTGAAATCCTGCCCCTCACCGCGCAGCACCGGCCACCATTTCACCTGTTGATCGTCGGTGATTTCACCATACTGACAGGGAGACTCAACCTCAGGATCGGCATAACTAAACCAGCTCTGACCGGCAGATTCAGCGCTTAGCCGGGCATTTTGCAGTAATTGGGTGAAAACTTGTGTCACTTCAGACATATCGCTCAAAGGATCCTGTGATAAAATTGCCTCATTCTAACCGGTTCGAGCCTGCCATGACAAAACCTGATGAATCTTTATTGGCCCACCTGAATCTGGGCAAAGCAACCGCTTATACCGATCAATACGATGCTATGTTGCTGCAGGCGGTGCCACGTCAACTGGGCCGGGATGCGATTGGTTTAGCACCAAGCACTGCGCCACTACCATTTTTTGGTCAGGATATCTGGCATGCCTATGAATTGTCGTGGCTCAACCATAAAGGCAAACCGATGGTGGCCTTGGCGACCTTTGTGGTGCCGGTCACTTCTGCCAACCTGATTGAATCCAAATCTTTTAAACTTTATCTGAACAGTCTGAATCAAACCCGGTTTCGCGATATCAGCCAGCTCTATCAGACGCTGGTGCAAGATTTATCAGCCTGTGCCGGTGATAAAGTTTCTGTCACTATTCATCATGTTAACGAGCTCATTGCATTTCAGCCGACCTGGATCCAAGGCCGTTGTCTTGATGATTTGGATATCGAAGTCGAAACCTATGAATTTGATGCCGGCTTATTAAAATTAACCGGCGTTGATACGGTTATTGAAGAAAAACTGCACTCGCACTTACTGAAATCAAACTGCCTGATCACCTCGCAACCAGATTGGGCCAGCGTGTTTATCCATTATCGCGGACCGGCCATTGATCACGAAAGTTTGTTGCGTTACCTGATTAGTTTTCGCCATCACAATGAGTTTCACGAGCAATGTGTTGAACGGATTTACCTTGATTTGATGCGGTTAGCGCAACCGGAATTTCTGGCAGTTTACGCCTGTTATACCCGCCGTGGGGGTCTGGATATTAATCCACTACGCAGCAGTAGCCCTTACAATCCGCCTAATATCCGCTTAACCCGACAATAGCGTCCTCCTGGCTGACAGTGATTTGTCGCTGTCAGCCAGGCGAACTCAATTCGGTAATTCAAGGACAATCAACGAGTTGCTTTGTCCTTGGCTACATCCACTCCCAACCATGCCTGATGAAACTTGCGTTGTGCAGCCGAAGGTTTTGTCACGACGGTGATTTGTGATGGTTTGGCTGGCAAGGCCCCCAGAACCACCTGCTTGTGCTGTAAACGGCCTTCGCGGAACAAACTCAGTTCAATCGTTTGACCAGGCTTAAAATCTTTCAGCCGTTCTGTGAGTGGCGCTTTTAACTGCAGCTGATTCACCGCCACAATTTCATCATCGATGGTAACCCCAGCCTTCCAGGCTGGTGAGTTGCGTTCAACCTTGCTGATTTTGTCACTGCCATGCTGATGGTTACTGGTCAATCCTAACCAGGCTTGTTGTTCTTTTGCCAGAACTCGCTGCAAACCGGCTGCCGCCAGCAGCTTGTCGCTGTTCACCTGCGGTGGTGATTCCACTTGTTGCTGCCACCAGGGCAGCAACGATTTTCCGGTCAACTCTTGCGCAATACTCTGCACATCTTTCGCAGTGAAAGCAGTTGTTTTGCCAAATCGTTGATAAAGCTGCTGGTGAATATTGCGATAGCTGGCTTTAAGATCGGAATGACTGAGCAAATAATGATCAAGCAACCAGCTGACCAGATAACCTTCGCTGTAAATATTGACACTGAAATTGTCAGCGTGATCACCGTTCAGGCTAATCCAGTTGTCAAAACTGCTCTGCGCCACTGACTGCACATGGGCACCTGGCAACCGATCAAATTTATCCAGCCGTTTTGCCAGATCCGCATAAAACTCGGCATGCGTCATTAATCCGGCGCGCAGCAATAACTGATTTTGGAAATAGCTGGTGGAACCTTCCGAGATCCACAACAATTTACTGTAATTTGGCTGTAAATAGTCATAAGGCACCAACTCAGATGGCCGGTAAGCTTTGACGTTCCAGGTATGGATCAACTCGTGGGCAGCTGTCGATAAAAACTGTAAGTACTGCTCCCGACTTCCAAAACTAAAGCGTTCACGCTGAATAACCGTTGAATTCAGGTGTTCAGTGGCACCTTTGGCGCCATGGGTGGCATGAATGATAAAAAGATAATGCTGATAAGGGTAGCCTTGCCAGATTACCGGTGCCTGAGCGACTAATTTCTGTAAGTCAGTAACCATTTGTTTCGGATCGTAATTTCCTTCACCCCAAATTACCACTTCATAACTACGGCCATCGGCTTCGAAGTTAAAAAACTGATGGATACCGGTTTCAATTGGCGAATCGGCTAATACATCGTAATTGGCGGCCAGAAATTGATGCGGGTTTTCGCCACGCTGCATACCAGAAGTACTGCGCCACGCAGGCGGTACTTTTAATTGTATTGATACTGGTTGGTGCCGGGTATGATCGCTATACATCAGGTAAGCAGAGGCATTGATATAGGCATGGCTGTCGTCAATATGGCGGGTGCGCTGCGCCAGTTCATTGGCATATACCTGATATTTCACTGTGATAAGTCCAGGCGTATTTACTTGTATCTTCCATATACTTTTTTCAATCTTATCAGAAGCTAACTGATGATTATTACTATCTGTTGCCTGAAAAAGCCGCACGCCGCTGGCCAAATCCATAATCTGATATTTACCGCTGCGCCACGCCGGCAATTTCAGTTGCACCGCGCCGGCGCGGTCGGCAACAAATCGCATTTCGATATCGGCCAGATGATGTTCCGGCTGAGTAATGGAAATCTGATATTGGGTATCAGCCTGGACAGACCCGACTTGTACCAACAACAATATCGCAGCCAGGCGACAGAAGAAAACAAACATAATAACTCCTTTGGTTAAGCCCGGAACTTAGGGTAAATGCTGCCTTTTTGCCAGCGAAATGCGCTAAAGCTGTACACTTTTCCTTTCAAATGCAATAAATCACACCTTGTAAGTCAACATGAAACATTACAAGATCACTTTTACTTTCGAAACGAAATATGTTTAAATTACCAACGTTGATGCCAGACACATCAACCCACCCATAATTGAAGGACAGTTTCGATGACAATTCTGACCTCTGCTGAAGAACAATCCTGGTTACCCTACTACCTGACCAGGAAATAAAAATAAAGTCCAGAACTGGACAGGAAAACGGCAAGCTACGGCTTGCCGTTTTTTATGGTGCTTGCACCTGGTTTTGGAACCTATCGCAACAGGCAAGGGTTCCATCGGGCTTTTTTTAAAGCAACTACCAAAACGACTGCGCTTTTTCCGTTATTAACGATATACTTACCGGCAAGTTAACTCGGTGAGCGCCAGGAAATCGTTTGTAGTGGACACTGAAAACAATCTCAAGCAACAACTCACAACGGCACTTAAAGCCCGGAAACAACTCGAAGATACCTACGAAGGTCAGTTTAAAATCCTGACTCAGTTTGTGTCCCGTTTGTCATTAGTCTGCAAAGGGATTGATATCGAGTTAGACAACAAACTGGCAAAACTGCGGGTTGAACTAGGCAAAAGCATTGATCTTGAAAAGGTATTGCCACTGATTGATGGCACCACTGAACATCTGAAAGCCCTCGAGTCCAAACAGCATCAGGATGTTAAAAAAGCCCAACAAAGCCTGAGCGTCGCCGGTAAATTACTGCAAAAACAGCGGGGCTTGCCCGATCAACTCAGACGCGACTTACGCGATTTACTACACAAAGTTGATGAGCCTACGCCAAGTGTGCAAGCCTTTTTGCCGCATCTGACACACCTGACTGAACTGTATCAACTGGCCCTGAATGCCAAGCAAAATATGGCGCTTGAAGAGCTCAGCGATGCCACACGTTATGAAGCGATTTGCCGGCAAATCTCGATTGAACTGACTAATTTATTAAGCGAACTAGCATTTGAAGGCCAATACGCCAAATCAATTGAAAGCATTCGACTGAGCTTATTATCTGAGCTTGGTATCGAAAAGTTGCTTGAAGCTTGTCTGCAAACCATCGAAATTATCATTTCCAGCATCAACGATGAACGCCAGTCGGCTCAGCACTTCTTATTAAAACTAAACGAAGCGTTGACCAGTGTGCAGCAATCACTGGTTTCATCACTGAATACCAGTAATAACATCAAAGAAAAAATGCAGTTGCTTAATCAACAGATTGAGCGACAAATCGAGTTGTTGGGGCACGAAACCAAATCTGCGACTTCGCTGGAACAATTGCAGCTGATGGTGTCGGATAAACTCGGCGCTATTAGTGCTTCGTTAAAAGATAAAGAAGAGCTGGAACGTCAGGAACGTCAATTGTTGTTGCAGGCAGTACAACAAATGGACGCCAGGCTCAAAGAGCTGGAAGACGAAGCAACCCAGTTTAAAAAGCGGCTGGCTGAACAAAAATTCAGAAGCTTGCAGGACTCGTTAACTGAACTGCCAAATCGCGCGGCATTTGATGAGCGTTACGAACTTGAAGTAAAACGGTTTAAACGTTCCGGTAAACCTTTGGCCATCGTGCTTGGCGATGTGGATCACTTCAAAAATATCAACGACAGTTATGGCCACAGCGCTGGCGACAAAACGTTAAAAGTCATTGCCAAAGCATTAAAACAAAGCCTGCGGGAAACCGATTTTATTGCCCGATACGGTGGTGAAGAATTTATTTTGCTGTTTCCGGAAACGGCGATGGAAGATTTATCGGTACCACTCAATGCTATTCGCGAAAAAATCAAACGGATCCCGTTTAAATTTAAAGATACCAATGTGCCAATCACCATCTCTTTTGGTGCCACTGAATTACGCGGTGCGGATACCAATCGCGAAGCGTTTGACCGCGCCGATGAAGCATTATACGAAGCCAAACGCAATGGCCGGGACAAGGTGATTTTTAAAAAATAACACTCACGAAATCTCCGCCGCTACATTCGATCCTGACATCAGTTTGTCGTGGTGATGTCAGCCCACAAGGAGTCATCATGCATGTACAACTGAACCCACTGGGTGCGATGGATTTGTTGTCGCAGCTGGAAGTTGATTTACTCAAACAAAATTCCAACAGCGAAATTTTCCGATTGTTCCGCAATTGCTGTTTAGCGGTGTTGAATGTCGGCAGCCATACCGATAGTTCGGCGGAGATTTATCAGCAATTCGAAAATTTCGCCGTTAATTTGATTGCCCGTGAACGCGGCATCAAAATTGAGCTGTTTAACCCACCGGCCAATGCCTTTGTCGACGGTCAGATCATTAAAGGTATTCACGAGCATCTATTTGCAGTGCTGCGCGATATTTTGTTTTATCACACCCAACTTGGTGTTGATCAAAACCGCTTTGACTTACACAACAGCGCTCATCTGACCCACACCGTATTTGATATTTTGCGAAATGCGCGGGTAATCAATTCCAGCACCGAACCGAATATGATTGTGTGTTGGGGTGGCCATTCGATTAATGAAGTGGAATATAAATACACCAAAGAAGTCGGTTACCAATTGGGTTTACGCGGTCTGAATATTTGTACCGGCTGTGGACCTGGCGCGATGAAAGGACCGATGAAAGGGGCTACCATCGGTCATAGTAAACAACGGATCCGCCACGGGCGTTATCTGGGTTTGACCGAACCCAGCATTATTGCCGCCGAACCGCCAAACCCTATCGTCAATGAACTGGTAATTTTACCGGACATCGAAAAACGCCTGGAAGCCTTTGTCCGCACTGCGCATGGCATCATTATTTTCCCGGGCGGCGCTGGTACTGCAGAAGAGTTGCTGTATTTACTCGGCATCATGTTGCATCAGGATAATGCCGATCAGGTATTGCCAGTGATCCTGACCGGCCCCAAACAAAGTGCAGCATATTTCCTGGAGTTGCAGTCGTTTATCGAACAAACCTTAGGCCCAGCCGCCTTAAAATTATTTGAAGTGATTGTTGATGATCCAGCATTGGTCGCGCAGAAACTGAAACAAGGTTGTGCGGATCTTCGTCAGTATCGCAAAACTGTGGGTGATGCCTATCATTTTAACTGGTCGCTACAAATTGACAGTGATTTCCAGCATCCATTTGCACCTACTCACCAGAATATGGCGGCGCTGGATTTACATCTGGAGCAAGACAAAGCCACACTGGCGGCGAACTTGCGGCGTGCTTTTTCCGGGATTGTCGCCGGCAACGTCAAAGACGAAGGCATCAAAACGATTGCACAGCATGGGCCTTTTGTATTGTCGGGTGAGCCGAAGTTAATGATGCTGATGGACAAACTATTAGAGGCATTTGTGGCGCAAGGCCGGATGAAACTGCCTGGCAGCAAATATATTCCTTGTTATAAAATTGCCCTCTGAGTTCCCGCCTCTTCCATCAAGCCCACGACATTGGTCGTCGTGGGCTGTGATTGACCTGAATTGTCCTGACAAGCACAGGATAATTGGTTAGCATCTGACTATCTAATTTTCTGGCAAGCTTTTTGTATCAAAATTAACCAGCGTGACCAATGTCAGCACAATACCGGCGGATTTCAGACGGTCGTGTGTTGGGTCACCACAAAAACAAGCTGCGTGGCAGTGTCGGAGCAAGGCAAATGAATAAGCGTATTTGGTGGATCCTGGCGAGCGCGGTGTTCTGCTACCCCGTCATCACCTGGCTGGTATTAAATTATTATCCTGACGATCCTTCGCAAATGATCTGGACCGATCGCGAAGCTTATAACCACAAATACATTTCGCAATTAACCCATACCAGCCCGCTGTTGCAAACCGACCTCATTGAAAAACTGGGTGGTCCGGATATCACTGAAGCAGAAAAAGTGGGAGCTGATATCTATCAATTGATGTACTACCGCACCAAACGTTCAGTGTCTGACGGCATCACCACCACACAAGAATGTACCGCGCTGTTATTTAAAAACCAGCAGTTGATTGCACTGGACGCAGACGCCGTCTCTTTATATCAAAAAGTAACCAAGCCTCATGCTTAAAGAGTCGGCCACACTGCTGCAGCTGTACCAATATCTGGACCGATTTTACCAGCAAGTGAAATCACCGCCGGATGGCGTGAAATTGCCGCTTATTGCCGAACAATTAGCGGTGCAGCTGGCAAAAATATGTCAGCAACAGCCGAGGCTAGCTTTTAGTCAGCTGGCACTAACACCGGCCAATTCACTGTATGTGAGCCAACTAGCCATCAAACAATCGGTATTGTTATCCGCCCTGGCCACCGCAGGTGACTGGCCTTCGGCGGTATTGGAAGAGCTGTTGGCCAGCAATTTATTTCGACTGACCGGCATCGTTCATCGCCTTAGCCAGCTCACTACCGAATCGGCGCAACCAGCGTTGCAACTGAGTCAACAAGCCGGTCTATATACACTGCAAGCATTTGGCCCTGACTTTCAACACCGGCAATGGCGGCAACTGCTGACCGACAGTAGCGTCAATAAACACCCAAAATCTGCCGCACAATGTGTGCCTTACGCCAGCGCCATCATGTTTTGTAATGATTTAAGCCTGCACATTACCCCAGGACTTTCAAAGTCAGCACCAGGTCTGGAAATCGCTATCCAGCAGTTAATGCACAAACCAGCAACTTCCGGCCAGCGCCATTTCGCCGGGCAACTTGCCAAACTCGGGCAAACTTTGATGCTGGCCGGAAGATTTTGCAGTGACACCATTGGTGAGGTGGCTTTGATCATCACCGCGGAACCCGCACTTTCTGGTCATATTTTTGATTTAACAACGAAAAAGCTGCAACCGCATGCCATTGAATTGTCAGAACCTAGCCTGAAATTACTGCCGCCAAGGTTGCTTCCAAGTGGTCAATGGCTGGATTTATTTGTCACCGCTGTCCGTGAGCAGCCTGCGACTGCACCTTTGGCAACGGCACCTTTGGCAATTGCAGAAATTCAGCAGTTGAATACCAACCATTCGGTGCGCAAACAAGTCGCGTGGCTGGAACAACATCCACAACTTAGCACCCACTTATTAATTCAAGCAGGAAAACGCACCAGACAGAGCCTGCAGATTGAAAGTTTGTCGCATGCCGTGGCGTTAATTGGTGCCGATCAGTTGCCGCAAATTTTACGTCAGGGCTGGTTGCAACAACAAAGTCAGCTCTGTCGGCAGCCATATCAGGTTTGGTTTACTCAACTGGAAAATTGCCTGGCACATGCCTGGCGCTTATTGGCTGAACATACCCATACAGTTGGATTATCTGCAATCGACGCTGAATTGCTGGCCGGATGTTTTATTCTGCCGCTGCAACAGGATGAACGTTGTCGCTATTTACCGTTGCAACCTGCGACTGGCAAACCATCATCACTGACACATTTCAGTTATCAATCGTGCTGGCAAATGACGGATTATCCACGGCAGGTATCACAGATTGTTGCTGCGGTGAATCTGCCGATGATGTGGCAGGATGGCGCCCTGTATTACCGGGAACTGGTTGAAATACAGAACAATTATACGCAACAGCAATGTGCCCGTTTATTGATTGCCTTAGGCTGGATGATGACAGCTGCGGTATTTTATGGTGTGGATCCGCACGCTGCCGTCACTGAAAACACCTTCAAAAATGCCCGTCATGCACTGGATTTGCCATTAATGCCATGGTCAGAATGGTTAGAGCAATTAAGTGAACGCAGCGGTTGTTATTATCCATTGCAACCAGAAATGTAGTTTTTTTACATCAGATTTGGTTATTTTCAGTATCAATCTGCTGTATGGGGCAAGGTTCGGCCTGAACTGGAAACTAATAACGAAAAATGCTATGATTTGGCCGTTTTTGATGTCAGGCCATGGCTGTGATTTCCAGCCTGGTGCAATACCTTCCCACTGACATCGTCCTTCCGGCACATCAGAATTAAGGAACTTTATGAGTTCGCACACTATTACTGTGATCAAAGGCGACGGCATTGGCCCGAGCATCGTTGAAGCGGCGATTGCCGTACTGGATAAAGCCGGTTGTAACTTCAACTACGAATATGTGGATGCTGGCCTAACCGCGCTGGAAAAAACCGGTGACTTATTACCTGCAGCAACTTTAGCTGCCATCGCCCGCAATAAAATCACTTTAAAAGGTCCTTTAACGACGCCTGTTGGTGAAGGTTTTACCTCGATCAACGTGACCTTGCGCAAAAAATTCAATTTATATTCCAACGTCCGCCCGGTGATTTCATTTAAAGGCACCAAAGCCCGTTACGAAAATATTGATATCATTACCGTGCGTGAAAATACCGAAGGCATGTACTCAGGTGCGGGTCAAATCGTCAAAAATGAAGGCGAACTGGCAGAAGCCATGAGTATCGTCACCCGCGAAGGTTCCGAGCGGATTGTAGAATTTGCCTTTGCACTGGCGCGCCGTGAAAACCGCAAAAAAGTGACTATTGTGCATAAGGCCAACATCCTGAAATCGACGTCAGGTTTGTTCTTAAAAACTGCCCGTGAAGTTGCAGCCCGTTATCCCGACATTCAAACTGTTGAAATGATTGTCGATAATGCCTGTATGCAGCTGGTGATGAATCCACAGCAATTTGATGTGATTGTGACAACCAACTTATTTGGCGACATTCTGTCGGACTTGTGTGCTGGTTTAGTCGGTGGTTTAGGCATGGCGCCTGGTGCCAATATTGGCCACGATTGCGCCGTATTCGAAGCAGTGCACGGCAGCGCTCCGGATATTGCTGGTAAAAACCTCGCCAACCCAAGCTCGGTGATCCTGGCTTCAATTCAGATGCTGGAATATCTGGGTATGGCTGACAAAGCGCAAAAAATCCGCGCTGCATTGACCGATGTGATTGCTTCCGGTGATCGTACCACCCGTGACCTTGGCGGCGTACATGGCACCACTGATTTTACTGCAGCCATGTTAGAACGGTTGTAATCGCCATTCCAAAACGAGAGGCCGAAGTAAAAAGCCGCAGCACCTTCTGCGGCTTTGTCGTGTCTGCAGCTGTGATTTAATTGCCTTAGAAAACACCACAGAAATTTCAAAAAGCCTGATGTAGCTCAAAGTCTAGAATTTTAGCGATGGTAATCTGAACTGCTGATTGCTGATGTGACTGGGTCAATACCTTGTGTTGCAACATCAATTTACATTGCCAACGCCAGATTTCATGAGGAGCCAGCTGATGGGATGGTTTGCGAGTCTTTATACCAATATAGAACGTACCTTTTTCTCCACTTTAAGTCGGAAAATATTCGGCAATATCAGTTTTTTAATGCTGATTTTTTGGTTGGCACTTTATGCTGCGCTACCGGAAACGGGCAAAACCAGCACCGGTTGGTGGCTAACGTTAGTGTTGGGTACTCTGGCGTTCTTTTTTACCATTTTTTACCTGAATTATCTGATCGTGCGCCCGGTACAAGCATTAATCAGAGCTTTGCATGAAGCCAATAGTAGAGGCACCGATCTTGAACGCCGACTGCCGGCTTTTACTTATGATGAATTTCGCACCTTATCCGAAGAATACAATGAATTTGTTGGCAAGCTGGGCACACTGCTGACCGGATTGCATCAACAAGCACAGCACACGCACCAGATTAATGAGCAAGTCACGTCCGCTGTGAAAACCACCCGCCATCATTTGCAGGATACCGAACAACGCAGCGAAAAAATTCGCGGTGAAAGTGATCATGTGCTGGATCATCTGTCGAGCATTGTCAGCCACTCGGATCAAATGAATCAGGTGGCGCAAACCACAGTGCAAAAAGCGGCTGCAGCCAGTGGCGGCATGAATCAGCTTTCAACCCAGTTGGCCGGGATCGTCAACTTGCTGGAAACTTTTGGTTCGACCGTGGAAGGTCTGCAACAAAATTCGGAAAACGTGCGTAAAATTCTGCAAATGGTAGAAAATTTCTCGGATCAAACCAATTTGCTGGCGCTAAACGCTGCTATAGAAGCAGCCCGCGCTGGCGAAGCTGGCCGCGGTTTTGCGGTGGTCGCAGATGAAGTCCGCACACTTGCTGCCAAAGTGAATGATGCTACCCGGCAAATTTCCGGTTTTTTAAATGATATGGAACGCTTGGTCAAAGAAACCCGTTCTGAAACGGAGCGTCTGAATCAACAAGCTGGCCAGGCACAGCAGGATATCTCCGGGGCCAGTGACGACTTTAAGCAACTGCAGTTACAGCTGGATCAGGCGCAACAAGGCGTCCGGCATATCACCGATTCGGTACTGCAATTAGAACAGCAGTATCAGCAAACCCACCAACATCTGGCAGCAATAGAGCAAGGTACCACCGACGCTTATCAACAAATGTCAGCAATTGAAACTGCTGGCCAGACGTTACTCAAAGCAACCGCCGAGACACAACAGCAACTGGGCAGATTCGGTCGCAGAAATTAATATCTGCGACCAACTGTTTATAGACGCTGGCACAGAAGTGCCAGCCTATTCACCGGTTGCGCGATTGATACTTCAGTAAACTCGCAACTACAGAAAATAATTTTCATCAACGATATTGACGCTAAACCAATGATCTCAAAGGTCATTAATTAAATATATTGATTAATCAGTAAGAAATCGACCAATCATTTTGAAATAAAGTTTGACGTAAAGCTTAAACACTATACAATGGCGACAGTTTGAAAGTTAGTACCATATTTATGCACACCGAACAGTTACTGTTGTATTAGTACGTCCTGTATTCATAAGTCATAGCACCACTTCCAGCACCACCGCCTGATACCAGGCTTAATTATCAAATATATACAGGATACATATCATGTCTAATACAACTACCGGTACAGTAAAATGGTTCAACGAAACTAAAGGTTTTGGCTTCATTGAACAAGCTTCAGGTCCAGACGTTTTCGCTCACTTCAGCGCAATCGCTAGCACTGGCTTCAAAACACTGCAGGAAGGCCAACGCGTGTCTTTCACAGTAACTCAGGGCCAGAAAGGTCCTCAGGCTGAGAAAATCGTTGTTCTGTAATTAGAACTCCGACTTTGGTAAGTTAACCTTACCAAACTAAATCAGGGCAACTCTTCGGATGTTGCCCTTTTTTATGGCCGTTGTAGCAGGAATATTCAACGGCGATGTCTACGGATGGACAAAATAAATGGGGTCAGAGTCCTACTCTGACCCCATTTATTTTCTGTAATGCCCTCGGGCTGTCGATTTTTCATCAAGTGCAGCCCAAAATGCTGCGACACCATAGGATTAAATTGTGAGCAATTTAACATTTGCCAGTTTGGCACTCCCTTCTGCGTTAGTCGAAAACTTAACTGGTTTAGGTTATACCGAAATGACCCCGATTCAGGCGGCGTCTTTACCCAAAGTATTGGCCGGCATTGATGTGATTGGTCAGGGTAAAACCGGCTCTGGTAAAACAGCAGCTTTTGGTTTGGGTATTCTGGCCAAACTTGAAGTTAAAAGATTCCGGGTCCAAAGCCTGGTGCTGTGCCCAACTCGTGAACTGGCTGATCAAGTCGCCAAAGAAATCCGCAAACTGGGTCGCAGTATTCACAATATTAAAGTTTTAACGCTGTGCGGTGGTGTGCCGTTTGGCCCGCAGCTGGGCAGTCTGGAACATGGCGCTCATATCATTGTTGGTACGCCGGGTCGGGTGGAAGAACATTTAGCCAAAGGTTCGTTAAAGCTCGACGATTTAACGACGCTGGTACTGGACGAAGCCGACCGCATGTTAGAAATGGGTTTTCAACCGACGTTAGACGCAATCATGGCCTATACGCCGGTCGAGCGTCAGACTTTATTATTCAGTGCCACTTATCCAAGACAAATTCAGGCGATGGCCGAACGGCTGATGAAAAACCCGGAGCTAATCCAGGTCGAATCCAGCCACAACAACTTAAGTATCAGCCAGCATTTTTTCAAAATTGGCTCGAACGCCGAACGCTTGCAAGCGGTGCAATTATTGCTGCAAAAGCATCGCCCGGTCAGTTCAGTTGTATTTTGTAATACCCGCAAAGAAACTCAGGAAGTTGCTGATTCTCTTGCCGATTTAGGCTTTAGCGTGATGGCATTACACGGCGATTTAGAGCAGCGCGACCGCGACCAAACCCTGGTGCGTTTTGCCAATAAATCGGTCTCTGTATTAGTCGCGACTGACGTTGCCGCCCGTGGTCTGGATATTGATGCGCTGGACGCGGTGATTAACTATCAGCTAGCGCACGATGTCGACACTCATACCCACCGCATTGGCCGGACCGGTCGTGCCGGCAGCAGCGGTATTGCCTGCAGTTTATTTAACGATCAGGACGGTTATAAAATCGGCCTGTTGGAAGATATGCTGAACGGCACCATTGAAGCAGAGCCGTTACCGGATCTGTCCATGCTAAGCTTGCCACCGCTGCAACCGCCGATGACTTGTTTGTTAATTGACGCGGGTAAGCGGCAAAAGCTGCGGGCCGGTGATGTACTGGGTGCATTGACTGCCGATCAGCAACTCGGTCGCGACCATATTGGTAAAATCAGTTTATTTGACGATTGGGCTTATGTGGCGGTGCGCAGCGATATTACCAAGCTGGCGCTTGGCATGTTTAGCCAAGGCATTAAAGGTCGCAATATCCGCGTGCGGATCGTCGGTTAATTGTTGTTGTCAGGTTCGGTCAACTGTTTGCGCTGCAACAGTTGACCGAGCACGAAAAAATATTCCAGCCAACACTGCGCCAAATTTCTGGATAATTCTGCACTTGGATACAAACCGGCTTTCGCTGCTGGGCCTGTTAAACAGCCTGAAACCAAAAAGCTGTTCTGCAAAGGTTGCTGCTGCAACATATGTTCAAACGCCCTGGCGGCCATTTCTTCCGGCATCGCATAATACAGCTGACTGGCTTTGCGATCATAATCACGGCAAATTTTAAAAAACTCACTTTGCTGCTGACCGCTACTATCTAAATACAGCAGGCTAAAAGCCCGATGTAATAACGCATTCAGTGGATGTGGCCGCAGTGCACTGTGTTGTAACCATAATTTACTGGCAAAACTATGCTTGGCTGCTACAGTTTCAAACATTTTATCAGCAATATAATGGTCAAAAGCATGGAACCATTCGTGCGCCAGACTGCCACCACCGGCATTTTTGGCCAGTGCCAGCAACCGCCCCGCCGGTTGATAAAAAGCACAACCGCCCGGCCTGCCGCCAATACCAAAACTCAGCGCTAAAGTACCGTTGAGTGAAATCACCTGTGCCGGTACCTGCAATAGCAACTGCAAATCACAAAGTGCATCAAAAAACAGATTGGCGGCAATTTGCTGCTCGGCAGCGCTGACCCATCGGCCGATTTTTATTCTTTGAAAATCAAATATTTTCACGATATCGCCGAAACTGACATCGGCGCCGGCACGGTGATTAGGACCATTTCGAAAATACGGTCGCTGTAGCCGCTGCGAGTCACGGCTGCTGCCTGACGAATTTTTAATGTTCGGTAAAATAGCCGCCATCAGGGCAACCGCAGCTGCCTGCCACCATCGAGCGGCAATACCCGACCGGTGATAAAACGGCTTTGTAGCAGATAATTGATGGTCGCCAACACTTCGCAAGCACCTGGCGCCACACCCAGTAAGGATTTGGCCAGCGCCTTTTGCCGGTAATGCTCGTCATCGCCTTGATTAAACATCAATAAAGCCGGCGCAATGGCGTTCACTTTAATGTTTGGTGCTAACTGGCGTGCCAGTGAAAAAGTCAGATTTTCGACGGCCGCTTTTGAGGCAGCATAGGCCTGATGTTTTTCACTGCCGACAGTCGCCACAAAATCGGTCAGGTGGATAATATCGGCCATCTTATGCGCTAGTTCGCCATCTTGTTGTGATTGATCAGAATTGCTGACATAGGCCTGCAACAACGGCAGCAAAGCCCGATTCAATAAATAAGCAGTCCGCGCATGAATATGCGACATAGCATCAAATACCGCCGCATCTTGTTGCAATTGCGCCAAGGTCGTCAGCCCGTCCGTGGCAATTAGCGGCAGGTCTTTTTGCCAGGCGGATGCATTGTGGATAATGGCTCTGAGCGTCCGGCATTGGCGTTTAACTTCGTCGATAAAGGACAATAGGCTGCTAAGATCGGTTAAATCAGCCTGTAGACAAATAACACCGGCGGCTTCCAGTTCAGCCACTGCCGCGTGGCGGGTGCGGTAACTGACGATCACCTGATAACCCTGCTGTTGCAGCGCCAGCGCACAAAAAAGCCCAACCCGCTGCGCGGCACCGGTGATGAGGAGCGTATCCTGCATACAAAAATTCCTGATATAGCACTTAAATTAAATGGATCCACCGAGCAGGTAATTTTAGCGCTGAATAAGCCACTGATGCCATCAGCAATGTGCAGCTTACGAAGGCTTTAGGATCTAGGATCATCGACAACAAACTTTGAAAGGTCGTTACTGTGACGACTGCGCCGGAAACAAAGCACCGGCACAGCTTGAATTGTGGCAGTTATGACGCGGGCATTTTCATCCAGGCAGCGCACCAGCCATTGGTATTCACCAGTTTCGCCGGGAAAATATTGCAAGGGCGCCACTCTGCCCCTGCATCCCCTTTAACATGTGCGCAGTTGCTACATTTTGCCCCTTCGACCGTTGATTGATGGACATATTTCATTGCTGCGGCCAGCGGATCATCCAGTTTTAACTGCTCATCAGCCACAACGCGCAGGCTGATGCTCCCCATGGTGATCCCGACCAAACTGCAGGCGGATAGCTTTAAAAAGTTACGGCGGTTAAGTTGCGACATAAATTAACTCCAGCTGTGGTGTTTGATGCGTTTTTACTTGCGAACTGCGCGGGCTGCGGCGTTGCAAAAACAACGACGCACAGCGGCAGTGAGGGTGGATACGAAGGTTGTTCGTCTATGGATGATTATCGGTGATCAGAAAAAGCAGGTATTGATCTCGCGCATAAAAATTCAAACAAATTAGCTAAACCATTGCCACTGATGTTGCAGGTACAAAAAAGCCGATATCGCCCCAACAATCAGCAACGGCCAGCGCTTTTTACGGAGTTGCTGCAACACAATTTCTTTCATTGACACCCTCAAATATCACAGTAAATAGGAATTAATCGCATTTAATTTACCGCAGCTCTTGTGTCCACGCCAGCCTTTCGCTAGATTAAATGATAACCATTATCAATTGAGAGTCTATAAATGCAACAATGGCAGCATTGGATCACCCTTGGCAATCAGGCATTTTCGCTGCATCAGCAGCAACTGGCGCAGCAGTATTATCAGCAAGCGTTGGCCGATGTGTGGCCGGTTTGGTACCACTGTGCTTTTGTCGAATGCCCGGTTGAACTCAATACCGACGAAGCGGCGTTGCCCACTCATTGTCTGGCGGTGACTTTGTTAAATCTGGCCGAAAGTTATGCCAGTCAGCAGCGCTGGCGCCGTTGTCGTCGCACACTAAAACAAGGCTTATATTGGTTTGAGCAAATGCTCGACGGCGGTGACAGCGCACACCCGGCGACCGTGGCGGTCTTGATGCATCAAAGCAAATTGCTGCTGGTCAGTCAGCTGATGGAGCAACGGCAACTACTGGCGCTATCGGAACAACAGTTTGCCCGTCATGGCGAAACCAATCACACCACCACGTTCGGCTTTGCTGGCAATCAACATCCTTCTGGCCTGACATCGGCCACGGTGAATTATCTGCATTGACGATCTGCATCGCTGATCTGTATAGCTGACCTGCATAAACGCCCAGATCAAATGATATCAATTCTCATTTGCAAATAGATTTGTTTTCAGTTATCGTCCGCTCAATGCAAATGCGAATTACTATCAACTGGAGATGTTATGTCAACCCCCCGTCACCCTGCCGTTCGCCGGAAATCTTTATTACTCAACTTTTGCCCATGGCCAAGCCTGCTGGTCGTTGGCACTTTGCTCAGTGCCACGGCCCAGGCCCATGTGCCTTATCTGGCGCCGGAAAGTTTTGAGCCGATCCGCGGTTGGGTCAGTCTGGAAGCTTCGTTTGCGGACAAGTTTTTCCTGCCGGTAGCCAAGTTTGATCACAGTGAATTTCAGGTACTGACACCAGCCGGTACTTTGGAAAAACCGGCCGAACAACAAGCGGTCCGAAGCCGTATTGTGCTGGAACATCAACTGACCAACGACGGCAGTTACCGTTTTAGCAGCGGCGTGCGCGAAGGTGCGGTGTTTAGAAGCTGGTTACAGGACGGTAAAACCATCAACAGCCGCGATCCAAAACAACAACCGCCAGCCGGTGTCGCGCTGACCGCACATTTTCAGTCGATCACCCTGGCCGAAACTTATGTCAGTAAAGGCAAACCAACAGCCGCCGCGCTAAAACCCTGGGGTAAAGGTCTTGAACTGGAATTTATCTCGCATCCGAATGATTTGTATATCAATCAACCGGTAACAGCCCGCCTGTGGTTTGAAGGTAAACCACTGGCCAACAGCGAGGTACAGATCCATCGCGCTATGGGGAATGCCGAGCCTGTGACCAGCAAAGTTGCCAGTAATGCTGCTGGTGAAATCACTTTTGAAGTCAAAGATGCCGCCACTTATTTACTGCTGGCGAAACACCGCGCCGCTGCCCCGGCCGGTGCTAAAGCGCCAACCTACAGCTACAGCTATAGCGCTGTGGTTGAAATTACCGACTAATCAATAATTTATAAGGAGTCAGCATGCAAAATCATAAAATCTCTGTGGCGTTATTTCTGGCATTGAGCAGTGTGTATTTACAAACAGCCACCGCCGAAACGACAACGAAAAAGCAGCCTGCAAATAGCGGCCATCAGCCAAGTTTGACCGCCAAAGCCAGCTTTATTACCGAGTTTGATCAGAATAGCGATGACAACGTCAGCCAGGCCGAATTTAACTTGGTCCGCCAGCAACGTTATCAACAGATGGATCAACAGAAAAACCAGCAAGTGACGGCGGTCGATTACCAGACTGAATATGCCGATCGCCTGGATCGCAAGTTAAAACAAGAGCGTGATGGCCAAATTCAGCAAACCCATACCAGGGTCAAAGCGCTGGATAAAGATCTGGATGGCGCAATCAGTCTGGCGGAATATCAGGCCAGCGGTGAGCGGGCTTTTGCCTTTTTAGATACCAATAAAGACTTACAGATCAATAAGCAAGATCCAGCGCCTGCACCACGTACTGAGCGCCCTGCTCCAGCCAATTCTGCGAATGCGAGCGCTACCAAATCAGCTGCTGATAAGCCGGAAAAAGCTAACGCACGGGCTGCTGTGCGGGCAACAGTGCGGGCAACAGTGCGGCCAAACAGCGTGTTAAAAATGCCAACCAGCCACAATCTGGCCGGCATGCTGGAAATGTACGACCAAAACCAGGATGGCTTGGTCAGCAAAGCTGAATATCTCGAGCAGCGGCAAACCGCTTTTAAGCGCACCGATGTTAATAGCGACGGCCTATTATCCGCGGATGAGTACCTGAATGAATTTGTCGACCGGTTAGACCGGCAAGTCGCATCAATCCGCACCAGCCAACTCAAACAAGCTTTGGTACGGTTTAAAGCTTTGGATAAAGATGAAAACAGCTGGCTGAGTCAGGCCGAATATGATGCCTCGGGCGCGCGGATGTTTAAGCGTTGGGATACGTCCGGCGATGCGCTGGTAACAATGGCTGAGGCATTGCCAAAGGCTGAAACACATACCAAAACCGCGGCAAAAACCGCAGCCCTAGATAAAGTAGGTCACGCCTACAACGCCAAAAGTAGTGTAGTGACTGACGACAAGAGCACCCAAGATGTTGCAGTTAAAACCAATTAACCAGCAACAAATGCTGTTGGCTGCCTTATTTGGTTTGCTGACGCTCACTCATCCGGTGAGCGCAGCTTCTGCAATGCCATGGCAACACCCGGCGCTTGGCGCAACGTTGCGGCTAGAGTTGCAAGGTGTCAGCACTGCTGAATTTGCCGCAGCACAAGCTGAATTGCAACAAAAGCTGACAGCCCTGCTGCAACAGCTAGACCCGAATAACCAAAGCTCGGCACTGTCGCAACTGAATCAACAAGGCATCATGCCAGCGGCAGATTCGGCACTATTGCAGTTGTTACATCGCTGCGAGCACTGGTATCAACAAACAAGCGGTTTTAGCTGTCGCCTTGGCAGTATCCGTCAGCAGTGGCAACGCGCGCAATCGCAAAACCAATTGCCGGATCGGGTGGCATTACGCCAACAAACCAGGCAGCTGCAGCAGTCAAAGCCAGCGGATGCACTGCAAAACCGGCATATTCAGTGGGATTTCAGCGGTCTGGAGCTGGCCTTTTTAATCGATGAACTGCGGTTATGGTGCCTTCAGTTATTTCCACAAAGTACCCAACTGAAGCTACAGCTCGGTGATGTGACGGTCATCGACGGTGTCGCAGCCTCCTTGACCTTGCCCTGGCAAATTGAAAACAGCCAAACCGCGCCGTTGCTGGATCTTCGGTTGCAGCAAACGGCACTGGCTTATAGCAAACAACAAGGCGGTTATCAGCTGAGTTACCGCAGCTACAGTCCGTTGTTGCACCCAAGCGAAGGCTGGCCGGTTGAATATGGCCCGCAGGTGGCGGTGGTGGCGGCCACTGCGGTCGACGCCTGGTTGTTGGCGCAAAGCCTTGCGGTGTTGCCGAAGGAGCTGCATGCGTCGTTACTGGCTGGTACCAAAGGTCATTCTTCATCGGTGGCGCCCGCGGCAGCTTTATTGAAGATCACTACTGCCACCAGCACGCTGTTGCAACCTTCAACCCAGTGGTATAGCTGGTTAGCCGAGCAACAGCAGTGGCAACCGCAAGCAGTCATGCAGCTGCAATATCAGATCCGACCACAAGCTGCCGCCGCCAAACGGCCTTATCTGGCGATTTGGATCAGTACTAAGGATCAAAAGCTGGTAAGGCAACTAAGCCTGCAAGGTCAACAAGCCCGCTGGTATCAGGAACTTCGTCAATGGTGGCGACGCATTGGCAAACCAGCGCAGTTACCGCTAGATAGTCTGGCGGGCGCAACCCGCAAAGCCGGTTCTTACCAGTTGGCATGGGATGGTCGCGACGATCAAGGCAAGCCGGTGCCGCCAGGTGAATACCTATTGCATCTGGAGATAGCGCGTGAACACGGCGAGCACGAAAAATTCAGTCTGCCGCTGCAGTTTGAGGCTGGCAGCAAGGGTAAAACCAGCGGCAGCTCAGAGCTAGGAGCAATCCAATGGCAGATCCAATCAACAGAGGTTACCGAACTTAGCCGCCATCGCAGTCTCCCATCCGGATAACAATTACAGTCTGGATTACCACCCCTACCCGAGCCAACTTGGGTGGGGTTTCTGTGCTTACAAAAACATATCTCATTGTTTTAATTATGTTTATTTCACACTTTATTGTTGCGAATGATTCTCATTTAATCTAGAGTGTGCGCCATCCTGCAGCCCTGAGTCTGCATCAACTACAGCACCAACCACTGCATCAATAAAGGTAAACCATCATGAAATTTTCGCTGTCGATCCTGGCCCTTGCCATCAGCTGTGGCTATGCTGCACAAACTGCCGCTGCGCCAACCGAAACTGCGACAACTGGCAAAACAACGGCTCAAGCGACATCCGCAAACACCGGCACTTTAGCCACTGTGGAAGTGACCGCTGCTGCCATTGAGCAGTCGCCAAGCCCGGTACTCAATCAAACCAGCATCAACAGCAAACAGCTGGAGCGGCAGCAAGCGACCAACCTCACCGATATGCTGCGTTATGTGCCTGGGGTGGCGGTGACCGATATTGGCCGTTTTGGCTCGACCGGCATCAATATCCGCGGTCTGGAAAGTGATCAGGTTTCAATGACGGTCGATGGCATGGCGCTGGGTGAAAGCCTGGATCCGGCCAGTTTCGCCACGTATGATTTTTTCCGGGTTGGCCGTGGTGGGCTGGATCCGGCGGCGTTAAAGCAGGTGACTGTGCTCAAAGGCGCTGATGCGATCACCAGCGGCAGTGGATCTTTAGGCGGCGCAGTTCAATTTCAAACCAAAGATGCCGCCGACTTTTTACCGCAGGAAGGCAACGCTGCTTATGCCCGATTAAGCGCGCAGTACAGCGGTTCGAACCGGGAATGGATGCAAAGTATGATTGTTGCCGGTCGTGAACAAGGCCTGGAAGCTTTGTTGGTGTTCACCAAACGCGACGGCCATCAACAGCAGGCGTATCGCAAAGATGATCAAAGTGTCGGCCCGGCGCGCACCAGTGCCGATCCATTGAACAGCAGCAGCGACAATCTGTTGGCGAAATTGCAATACCAGCTGCTGCCGGATCATCAGCTTGGCCTGACTGCAGATTTGCAGCGATCAGAAAGTGTCTTGTCCAATCTATCACGGCAGGATGCGACCTATTTAGCCCGCTTTGGTGATGATCAAAACGAGCGTTTCCGCTATGGCCTCCAGTATCAACATAGCGGCACCACCGCCGCTTATGACTTGTTGACGCTGAATTACGACCACCAAAACAGTCTGAATAAAGGCCTCAGCACCATGTTGGTGACCTCGCCTTGTGCGCAAAATGTCACGCCTTGTTTGCGGGCTGAAGATCGCAGTTTCCGCCAAAAAGCGCAGCAACTACGCCTGTCGCTGGATAAAGAAGTCACTGGCAGCGCATTGGATCAGCAATGGCTGTATGGCGCCAGCACCCAACAAAAAAATGTTGCCTCAGATTTTGTCGACCGGCGTTACCTCGGCCAAAGCAGTACCTTGACCAGTATCGAGCTGGATCCGGCGTTGGTGCCAGAGACGCAAGTCAATGAATATGCGTTATTTGCGCGAGATCAAATTAAATTTAACGACGAGCAAACCACGCTGGTACTGGGCGCGCGTTACGACAAGCTCGCCTATCAACCTACCACAGGCCCGCGTTATCAGGATAAAACCGGCACTGTGCAGGACGTCGACTTTGCGGCGCTCAGCTGGCAGTCGCAACTGCGGTATGAACTGATGCCTGGCCATACCGTTTCAGCGCAAATCGGCCGTGGCTTTCGCGCCCCAACGATCGAAGATTTATATCTGCAAACCGCCACCACCACTGCGGTGGAAGCTATCAGCAAACAAACGGTGACGGTACTGAGCGCTGTGGCGAATCCGGAACTTAAAAGCGAGCGCAGTCTGAATCTAGAATTGGCCTATCAGCTGGAAACAGCGCAAAGCCAGCATAAATTTGCGCTGTTTCGAGATGAATACAGCGACCTGATTGAATCGGTGCAACAAATACAAAACCCAGGCACCCGCTACCAAAGCTGTTTCCGCGGCGCCTGTACCGAATCGATGGGCACTGTGTATAGCCAAATGCAAAATATCGGTGAAGTTAAGGTGCACGGTGCGGAAGTTTCCGGTAACTGGCAGGCAATCAACGCCTGGCAACTGCATTGGTCTGGCGCTTATCAGCGTGGTGAAAAAGCCAATGGCGATCCGTATTTAAGTATCAGCCCCTGGTCGGCGGTGCTGGGCGTCAGCCATCAGTTGGACGCTGTTTCGCTGCAGCTAAACTCCAGATTTCAACAAGGTAAACGTCGTGGCGATGCGACTGTGACTCAAGCCAATGGCACTGTGGTTCCAGCCAGCACTTTCTTAAGCAATAGCGCGGCGGTACTGGATTTCTCGCTGCAATGGGACATCAGCCCGCAGCTGGAACTCACTGCCGGTGTGTTTAACCTGCTGGATAAACAATATTATCGTTGGGAGCGTATTCGCTTTATTAATCAAAGCCCTGGCGCGGTGTTAGGTGGCGTGCTTGGTAATGGTATCGAACGTTTTAGCGAACCTGGCCGTTATGCCAAGGTCGGTCTGGCTTATAGCTTTTAATCGGCCGCTTTGGCGAAACCAAAGCTTTTCAAACAGCTAAGCCATTGAAAATATGTAAGCGTTTTTTGGAACTAGCAATCTGTAAGTAGTACCCGGTAAGTTGTTGTAACCCTGTGTGTAAGTGTCTGTCCTGCGTAGAGCCTATTTGCTCGGCCACAGTCGTTTGACTGTGGCTTTTTTTTCGCGAAAACAGCTACTTATTATCTGCTGGTCGACTGCTGCGAATGCTGTGACTGCCGCCCCGGTAACAACGCCAGACTGAGCAGCAGCAATAACGGCGTCACCACCAGTTGAATAAAGGGATCTGCTTCAATCCGCAGATTTAGCCACAAGATCAAGCCCCATTGCAACGCTAACGCCATCAGTTGGATATGGAATAGTTTCATTTTTACTTCCCCTGTAGATCTGCTTTGACTGTTCTCTCACATCTGCAGCCACTTTACAGCGCGCAAGAATTCACCTAAAGTGTCAATATTGACATTTAAAAGGTGATAACTGACATTATGATTCAGGTCAGCATTGTGCTTTATCCGGGTGTTGCCAGTGGTCAAGTCTGTGGCATCGCCGATTATTTTCGCTTTTGTAATGACTTAGCGCAGTTCCAGCAGCCGGATTTACCAGAACCGCTGTATCAGGTGCAGTTGATGGACATCAGCCATCAGCCGCAACATCAGGCTGGCATGATGAATTTCCAATGTCAGCCACTGGATTTCAAGCACAGTCAATTAATTGTGATCCCGGGCAGTTACGCCCACAACAATGTCGAATTATCGGCAGTGATCAGCTTATTTCACCAAGCCAAGCAGCACTTTACCGATGCCCATCAGCGCCAGATCCCAATTGCCGCCAGTTGTAACGGCAGTTTTGCGCTGGCCGCCACCGGTTTATTGGATGGTAAAACCGCTACCACCTGTTGGTTTTTAGCTGAGTTTTTCCGGTATTATTTTCCGCAAGTGCAGTTGCAGGTGGACCATAAAGTGTCCGAGCAAACCGGGCTCTACACCGCAGGCGCCACTAACGCTTATATTCAGCTCTGTTTAGCCTTAACCCAGCTGCATCAGGGGGTACGCTTTAGTCAGCAAATGGCAAAAATTATGCTGACCGATCCAAACTGTAGCTCACAAACCCCGTATTTAACCTTGTCGCAAATGGCGCCGCAGCGTGATGATAAAATCCTGCAAATTCAGCAGTATTTACGCGACCATCTGGCGGAAAATATTGAACTGGCCCAAGTGGCCGATCATTTTGCGATGACCCAGCGCACGTTAATCCGCCGTTTTAAACAAAGCACCGGCGATACACCGATGGCCTATTTACAAAAACAACGGATTGAAAAAGCCAAACAACTTTTGGAAAGCAGCCAATTACCGATTGAGCAACTGCTGAATGTGGTGGGTTATGAAGATTTATCGTCGTTTCGAAAGCTGTTTCAGCAATATACCAGCCTGACGCCTAAGGCTTATCGCGATCGCTTTTATCTCACTTAATCCCCGTCATCCTTGAAGCTGCAGGGTTGTTGGGGATCTTTTACGCCTGGATCAGCCCTGATCCGGGCATTTTTTAGCGGGTGCTACGCCGGAGACAAAACCATGTTGTGGGAAAAATCGTACTGGCAATTCCAGTTGTTGCTGCCAGTGTGCCGCCAGTTTCGCCGGTGCAGCACTTTGGCTCCACTTCCGATAAGCCGTTTTAATTTTTTGAATGGTCGCTGCTGAAGTGCCGGGTGATAACGCCAGATAATTTTCAGAGCAGCGTAGCGGCAACGCTACGGTGAGTGGTTGCTGGTGCCCGGCTTGTTTTAAATGCAGCCCGACTTCCAAATCATTGCTTAGCCATAAATGCGCCCGGCCGTGTAATAACATTTGTAGCGCCTGCTGATAATCCCCCACTTCCTGCACATCAATACCCTGCTGGCGAAGCTCAGCACTAAGCCAACCACCACGAAGGCCTACCACCACTAAGCGCCGATGCTGAATATCCGCCAGGCTAGTAAGTGGTTTAAAAGAGGCATCTTTGGCATACAAGGCATGGTTGCGGGTCGACAAAGGGCCAATATAAACAAAGCCTTGTTGCTGCCGCTGTTTGGTTTTCCCCAAAGTAAAAATCAGTACTTCAGGCGTTTTAAGTGCGGTTTCAAACGCGCGTGGCCATGGCATGATCTCAATCGGCAGCGGCGGGTTTTGTGGCAATAAAGCATGAACGATGTCGACCGACATACCGACGATCTGGCCGTCCCGCTTAAAGTTGTAAGGCATTTTTTCACTGCTGACCACGGTCAGTTCTGTCGCACTAACCTCAGCAAAACTAAACCACAACAGCAAACTACAGCTGTATAAAAACCGTCGCATATTGACTCCGCAAAAAACAACCTCTACCAATTTTGCGCCCTGTTCCGCTGACTGTCAAAACGAGGTGTCCGCCGCCAATGGAATTACCAGTTATGTGACCTAACGCACCGACAGGCAAAACGATCTCCCGGATCATGTTAGTTCGATCAGTTCTGTCGCGTAAAGCTGCCCACGAAGTAAACAGCACGATGTTGCAGCCATAATTTTGCATGGTCCCGCAAAGTAAAGTTGCGAAGATTGCCCGTGGCGACGTACACAACAATTTACAAATTATCAATGGAAGCAGGAACAACCAAAGGATAAGGCAATCGTCATGGCGCGCAGCTACCCAGAATTGGCGCTGGTTGACGATCACAAAGCTGACACATAAAGCAGTTATCATCAGCGAACTAAAGAATTGGCCAACGCAAAAACTGCCGCCGTCGGCTGCTGCTGCAGTTTTAAAAAACAAGCTATTCTTTAACTGCCGATCGCATTGACTGAACAGAGCTGTATTGTTTATTGACTGAACATCAACCGAGGTAGTTATGGCGTCCACCCTTCCAAAACAACCCGACTTCGCAGGCCCGGGCAGGCCGCGTAAAGTCCTTACTGCTGGATATAACAGTCCGGTTCCTGAATGTACCCTTCAGGTATCTAGCCAGTTAACCAAGACCAGGCGACAGGAATTTGCCAATGAGCATCAGGTGCATCAAACCAGCCCGATGGTACAGCGAAGCTGGTTTGACCGACTACTGGAAATTTTCTGACAACCAACGATTAACACGCACTTGCCTGGCTGCATCACTCGCAGCCAGCGCTATTTGCTTTCATTCCATGAACTGATTGCACCTACTCTGCAGTTGCCTTAAGGCTGACTCTGCCGCTGCGCTTCATCACGGGCGTCGGTCATACTGGCTTCATTCGTTTTCACGGTGCGGCCTTTTTGAAACACCCAGGGTAACAACCGCTCTGTTTCTGCTCTAACAACGGAGTAGCATTCACAGCACAACGACTCAAGTTGCAGGCGATCCAGAATTTGAATGTGCCCCCTGCTGTATTCCATCACACCCAATCGCTGCAACCGCCCGGCCGCGTCGGTGATCCCTTCACGCCGTACACCCAACATATTTGAAATGAGTTCCTGTGTAAGGTACAGATGATCGTCAGGTAACCGGTCATTGGACAATAACAACCAGCGACAGAGTTGCTGATCAATACTGTGATGACGGTTGCAGACGGCCGTTTGCGCCATTTGGGTAATTAACGATTGGGTATAGCGTAATAGCAAATGCAATAGCAGGCCGTGGCGGTTAAATTCATCTTTTAAGCGCTGACTATTCAGTCGATAAGCATTGCCAGCACATTGCACCACAGCACGACTGGTGGTGCTTTCACCGCCCATAAATAACGACACGCCCACCACACCATCATTGCCGACCATGGCGATTTGCGCGGTCGCACCACTTTCCATCACATACAATAAACTGACAATGGCATCGGTTGGAAAATAAACATAATGCGCGGTATCACCACTCTCATATAACACTTTGCCAAGCGGCAATGTCACTAATTCCAGTAGTGAAAACAACCGCTGTTGCACATCGAGTGGAAATTCACGAAGCAAATGATTTTGTTCAAAAAAGTTCTCTTTGAGCATGCGGATTATCCTGAATGCCGAGCCTCCTGCCGGTTGCAGTCAAGTGAGTATATACAGCTTCTGACTTTATATGTGGCTTATCGCACAGACAGCTCAATAAAGGTGCGATGACTGCAATCATGCGGTTGGTTCAGCGAAAGCTGCATGTTGAATTTCGCTAAAAGGTGGTAATACATTCGATGAGTCAATCCCAAACTGATACCAACATTTTAATTGCTGATAACAGCTACAGGCATGTTGCTCCAAACCAGCTCTATGCTGCAGCTGGATAATGCCGCGATGATAACTAATCAGCCCCAACTGCCGCAGGTGGCCGGCGGCAACGGTGATACTGCTGCGCCTGACACCGAGCATTGCCGCCAGAAAGTCATGCGTTAAATATAAGTCTTCACTGTGCACCCGATCCGCTGTCATCAGGATCCAACGGGCCAGCCGCGGCTCCAGCTGATGAAAATGAGTGCAACTATTCAGCATCGCTTGTTGTGCCTGTAATACCACCAGATAACGACTCAGTAGTGTGGCCAAAGCCGGAACTTTTTGCAGCAATGGCACTAATAATTCCACCGGCAATTGCAAAGCTAAACCTCTGGTTTGGACGATGGCCGTCACCGGCGCCCACTTCACGCCAAGCACCAGGCTGGCGCCGAGCACACCCTCCTGCCCAATCAGCACCAGCTCAAACGGCAGTTGACCTGGCAACACGTGCACCAGAGATAACACCGCATTGAGTGGCCAGTACATGTGCGTAAAAGGCCGACCGGCCTGACAAAGCTGGCTGCCAACCGTCAGTTCCACCGGTTTCAGGTGCTGTAACAACATCTGTTGCTGACGCGGTGGTAATTGTGAAATCAATTGATTTGGACAGAGACCACTTGTTGCATTGAACATGTATTTGCTCCGGACCTGGCCAGCATAGGCTGGTAAATCGGGCAGTATGCACCTTTGTTCGCTCTGTGATTGTGCGCGATCCCACATACAGCATGGCCATTTCGACAGCCTTCTTGCTCCGTACGATAAACAACCTGCTATGCGCGCTGCCGCACCGACTGCTGACTATGATGGGGCTAGCCTCCAGATCCGATGCTATAGCCCGATAGCACGACCGTTTCGATTATGGAGAATTATAATGAACAAAGATTATCGCCAGTTTATGCTCGCCTCGGCCGTGCTGCTCACGATGTCAGCGCCGAATGTTTTTGCTGCGGACGCAACATCGACTGCGGTTAATGATGCCCGGCAGGAAGCTCAAATTTGGACGACCTACGCACTGAATCCTTACCTTCGCGCTAACGATTTAAAAGTCGTGGTTCAAAACGGCAAAGCGGTACTGACCGGCAAGGTCGACGAAAAGGTTAATAAAGAGCTGGCCAATGCCATCGCTTTAGGTGTTTCCGGTATTACCGATGTCGACAATCAAATTGAAATCGCTGCTGATTTCCGGCCAACGCTGCCAGGTGGTAGTTATGGCGAACGGATGGACGATGCCAACATCACCGCAGCGGTGAAATCAAAATTGCTGTGGAGCAAAAGTACCGACGGCTCGAGCATGGATGTCAGTACTAAAATGGGCGTTGTTACCTTAACAGGTCCAGCCGATACCCAGGCCGACAAAGATACCGCCGGTCGTCTGGCACTGAACACCCGTGGCGTGAGTAATATCATCAACGAGCTGAAAGTTCGTGGCACGCCACTGACCGCCGCCGAACGCGCCAAATTCGCTAAAGATAGCGAAGCCGATAAAGGCCACAACCTGTCGGATGGCTGGATCACCACCAAGGTGAAATCCACTTATCTGTATTCGAGCAATGTTGCCAGTTCTGACATTAACGTCAGCACCAATTCCGGCATCGTTACGCTCACCGGCAAAGTCGACAGTGGTGCAGAGCATTCACTGGCGATTGAGCTGGCGCAAAATGTCCGTGGTGTAAAAAGCGTTAACGCTAAAGCACTGACGTTCTGATATTTATCGACCATAGGAAAGCTACAGAGGCAGACCAATGCGCTCCTGTTTTTTCGTGTGACTGATTGACTGGCAAACGGTGGCCATCTCCGCCGTCCTTTAAGGAAAATATTTATGAAATCTCGTTTAACAACAGAGCAATGGACGATGGCTTCCGCCAGCCGCTGGCTGATCGTGACCACAGTACTGCTCAGCGTGATGGCTTGTAGTTCAGTGCCAGCTCCGGTCGCTGAATTAGCCGCCGCCGAACAGGCAATTTTAACCGCCGAGCAAGCTCGGGTGAACACTTATGCCGCAACTGAACTCGCAGAAGCCCGGAAAAAACTACAGGACGCACGTGCTGCAGTCGTACAAAAAGACATGCTGCAGGCAAGTCGTCTGGCACAACAGTCGAAGTTAGATGCTGAGCTGGCATTAGCCCGTGCTGGCGCCGCTGAAGCGCTATCCGTGAATGATGAAATGAAAAAAAGTACCGAAATCCTGCAACAGGAAATGTTACGTAACCAAAGCGGAGTCAAACCATGAACAATTTGAAAAGGTCGGCTCCTACAGCTGTGGCGGCAGCGATTGCACTGATGCTGCTGGGCGCTTGCGCCACTAAACCTGCGACTCCGGAAGGTGCGATTAGCGCCAGACAGCAATTGAATAAACTGCAAGCCAGCGCTGAACTCGCTGCCTTAGCACCGGTCGCGATCCGTCAGGCCGATGTCGCAGTGCAGGCAGCCGAAAAACCAAACAAAGACAAAGCTTTATCCGATCATCTGGTGTTTATTGCCGATCGCAAAGTGAATATCGCCTGGGCTCAGGCACAGGACAAACACGCGCAAGATCAACGTAAACTGCTGACCGATGCCCGTGATGCCGCCCGGCTTGATTCCCGTACCCGCGAAGCCGATTTAGCCCGTTCTGATGCCAGTGTTGCCCGCAATGATGCCGAACGCGCCCGCGATGAAGCGGTTGCAGCCAGAACTGCTGCAGAACAGGAAAGAATGGCAGCCGAACAAGCCCGCTCTGGTGCTGAGCAAGATCGTCTTGCCGCCGAACAGGCGCGGAATGACGCAGCACTTTCGCAGCAGGAAGCAGATAGTGCCAACGCCAAAGCAGCAGCTTTACAAGCAGAAATTGCTGCACTGAACGCCAAAACTACTGAACGTGGTTTAGTGGTGACTTTAGGCGATGTGTTGTTTGATACCGCCCAATCGAACCTGAAGGCCAGTTCCAGCAGTCATTTAGCCAATTTATCGGCGTTTTTAAAATCTTACCCTGAGCGTGGTGTGATTATCGAAGGTCACACTGACAGCGTTGGCGACGAAGATTACAACTTTGGTTTATCCCAACGTCGCGCCAACAGTGTCCAAGGATATTTACTCGGCCAGGGCATTGCCGCCAGCCGCATCACCACTGCAGGCAAAGGCGAATCGTTGCCGGTTGCCGGTAACGACAGTGCTTCTGGCCGTCAACAAAATCGCCGGGTTGAAGTCATTATTACCGATGCGGTGACCGCTTCAAATTAATCCAACGGACTGAGCAAGGATGCTCAACCGCAGGCTTATACCCTTCATCCTTGAAGATTCGGGGTTGTTGGCCGCCTTCACTCGCCCCAGTCACATAGACAGCTATGCTCCTGGGGTCTCGTTCAGTTGCCGACTACCCGAATCTTCAATGATTTTGGGTATGAATGATCTTCAACATATACCGGGTACAGCAGCAAAGCCTACTGTTCCCGCTTTCTAATCTGCTTGATAGCGCCTTTGCCAATACCTTCTTCAGCACACTTTTCGTACAAAAAACCATCACTTGTGTGCGATTGCAGACAGACAGCAAGTAGCAAAACACCCAAACTAAACATCAGTCCGAATCAGCGAATATTGCAGGAGCCAACGACATGTTAAAAAAATCACCGCCGAGCCCAACTCAGCCGCTGGTCAGCTCCGGCCGATCTTTGCCCGGTCGTTTCGGGTCAGGCAGGCTTGCCTCGCCAGTGCGATTGGTCACTAGTGGTGGTGTGGCAACTAAGCTCAACACGACTCACACCGCGACTGAAGATAACAACGCTCTGGGCTCTATCGAAAGCTGGCGCCTGCTGTTAAAAAAATTAAGTCGGCTGGTGGGCAATGAAGGCAGTGCGGCGATTTTTTTCCACAGTATCGGTCAGCTTGGCGTGCAATACCCGGCACTTCAGACCCTGAGTCCACAGCATAGCTGGCCAGAGCAACTGGCAACGGTGCAAAACACCTTGTTGCAGATGCCACATTCGGCAGCAGCTTTTGCCCGCCAATCATTGTGGTTTCGTGGTTGTCAGCTGATCACCAAGCTGCTTGGTTTGTCGTTAAGCCGCCGCTTGTTGCATCAGGTTGCTTCGGTACAGAGTACTTATCAACATGGCTGATTCTTATACACATCCTGGATTTACCGCCGCCCATCTCACGTTAAAAGGTCTCCACCAACAAGCCACGCAATTCAAAACCGAATTGCTGCGGCTGCAACAAAGTCTGGATCTGCTGCAAGCAGAATACAGCCTGACCCATCGCAATGATTTAATCGCCGCCAATCAGCAATTGGTGTTGTCTTCGATCCAAACCGAACAAGAACTGGAACAGGTGAAAAGCCATGTCGGCGAGCTCACCCGCACCAGTCAGCGGGATGCACTGACCGATACGCCTAATCGCACGCTGATGTTGGACCGGATTTCCCGATCTATCAGCTATGCCCGCCGACATCAGCGGCAACTGGCATTAATTTTTCTCGATCTGGATCATTTTAAACAGATCAACGACAACATGGGTCACCAAACCGGTGACGACGTGCTAAAGCTAGTGACACGCCGGTTAAGCAATGTATTACGTGATTCCGATACCATCAGCCGCCACGGTGGCGATGAATTTTTGATTTTGTTGTCGGCGATTGACAGCGACGAAGACGTTTCCACTATCGCAACTAAAATTCTGCAAGCGCTGGCGATGCCGGTGATTTTTGGTGATCAACCCGTACAGATCCGGGCCAGTCTTGGCATCGCATTTTATCCGGCGCACGGCACTGACGCTCAGATGTTAATTCAGGCAGCCGATGCCGCTATGTATCAGTCCAAACACCGTGGTGGCAACTGTTTTAGCATTTACCAAGCAGACAGTCGTCAACTGACGAATGGATATGAATCTGATCTAATTCGCTTTTCCGAAAAACCATATGCTCACCTACTGCGTGCGCTAACGCACCGACAACCAGGTCGGCAACGGCCATACTAACTCCCTGCTCACTCGCCAACTGGCGAATCAGGTTTTATAACCGAGGTTTACATGACAAATCCTATAGAAGCTGTCCAAAACTCGAAAGATCAAAAGATTGAACAAGTCCGTCAAAGCGTCAACAGCGCGATTCACCATGTATCGGAAGCGATCCATCCGGCAATCGATAGCATGACCAATACCGCCCATTCCACTGTGGATCGGTTAGCGGGTGCTGCTGGCCATGCCGCTGAAAATATGGAATTAAAATCAGCACAGCTCAATGCCGCACGCGTGCGTCTGACTGAAAAAGTCCGTGGCCAAATTCAGGCGCGACCTTTGACGACCATCGGCGTTGCAGTTGCCTCGGGTATTGTGCTGAGCTGGTTACTGAAATCACGTAAGTAATGATTAAGATGGTTCATTCCAGCCCCCAGGTTAGCAATCATCAGGCTGCGCCAGACTTGGTTGCAGCAGCTGAGTTTACCGCTGCGGTGCCTGCCAATGCGGTTACTGGCGTGGCTGTGGACGAAGCGTCTATTCCTGCCACTGCGCAAAACAGTAGTCTGATCACTGCGGTGGTAACCTTATGGCTGGGATTCCGGCAACGGCTGCATTCACAACTTCAACTGTTGCTGCTGGAAACACAACGGGCAGCACAAAGCCTGGTCAATATGTTGATCCTGGCGTTGTTTGCCGCACTGCTGTTGATCAGTTGCTGGCTTGGGTTATTGGGCGTTGGTGTGCTGCTGCTAAAAAGCGCTGGTTTATCGACGCTGGCAGCGCTGAGTTGTATGCTGCTACTGAACGTGTTGGCGTTGTTGACCTGTTTAAAACTGATCCGGCGGCAAAGCTGTTATTTGTGTTATCCGGCCAGCATGGCGTTGTTAAAACCCAATTCGGCTGATAGCGGATCCACCTCCAATGACTAAGCGCAAAACGTTTTATACACTCAATCAGCAAATCCGGCAGCTGCAACAGCAGATGGTGGCCGAACTTGTTTTACAGCAACAACAACGACTTAGGGTGCGGGAACTATTGGTAAAACGCCTGACCAGTTGGCCGGTGTTGCTTGGTGCTGTGGCGACAGGGTTGTTACTGAGTCAAACCAAGCGTCAAGATAACACTGCCGCCCCAGCGCCGTTGCCTGTTGCTCGTACTGTTGAACCAACATCTGTACTTTCACGCGAGCCATCACTCGAGCCATCACCTGAGCCAGCATCATTCTGGAGCAAACTGCTAAGCCTGCCCTTGCTCACGCAAAGCATCTGGTGGCTTGCAGAGCAGGTCTGGTATTCAAGACTATTTCGTGATGCTGTCCGGCAAAAACTATTAAAAAGTGAACAACGACACCCGCCCTATTAAGCGCACCTTTTCCAATGCAGCGTTTCAAGCAACGTCCGGCAGCAACGTCATTCCCACCGCGAATACTTTCCCAGCAAATTCTGCGGTGCTAAAAAGCAGCGCTGGTTTGCAGCACTGCTGTGGTGATATCTCCCATTATTTAGCTAGGTATACACCGGTAACAGGCTTAACCATGATGATCCGTTTCAACACCATAATAAGCGTGGATCCGTTTGCCCCAATTGCTGTCGGCCATATCCGGCCAGTTGTCCTTGTCAAAACCTGGGGCATCTTTGAGCCGTTCCAAATCTACATTCAGCACAAAACGTTTCTCGATGGTATCAAGGGTTAAGGCGCTCCAAGGTACCGCAAATAATTTCTCACCCATGCCCAGAAAAGTGCTGAAACTCAACACGGCATAAGCAACACGACCACTTGGCACATCCAGCATAATTTCTTTGATATCGCCGAGATCTTCGCCGGCTAAGTTATAGACATCGTTGCCAATTAAGGTATCGGCGCCCATCAACTGCGGTCCTGGGCCACGCTCGGTAATGCCAGGAATAAATCCCGGATTTTTGTACATGCCGTAGGTATCACGATCATGATAATTCATCGTCAACTCCATTGAATCAGTAAGGACCGCCGCTGCGGTCGCTGTCGGCGACAGAGGTGTCGCCAGACTTATCCTGACTACTCAGGTCGATGCTGTCTGTACGCCGTCACACAATGCGGATGAATGCTGCCTACGGCTATTTTTCACGCAAGTTCTAATGATGGAAGCGTTGCAACGAACAACAGAATTAAATGTCATTCTTGGCAGTTAATTTACATGTTGGTGCGCCAACGCACCGACGGCTGGCACAGCGCGCTTTAGACTGAGCAACTGAAATAATCAGGGTTGCTGGCACTGGAGTCACCACATGAGCACCATTTTACTGGTCATATTAATTTTGTTGTTAATTGGCGCCCTGCCCACCTGGCCGCACAGCCGTGACTGGGGTTACCGCCCTGGAGGTTTACTGGGTGTCATTCTAATTATCGTACTTATCCTGGCGCTGACCGGCCGCTTATAACGAACTGCAAAAACCAGCCATTTTTTAAAAGTCGGCAGACTGACCTCGTAGTTGCAGCTGCCACACATTGCTAACCAACTGAAATAAAGGATTGATATGAAAAGTTTTAAAATTATTACCGCGTTTTTTCTGACGCTGGCGCTGGTCTCTATTGTTGGCTGTGGCGCTTCAACCAACAAAGAAAGTACCGGTGAATACTTTGACGACAGCGTGATCACGAGCAAAGTGAAAACCGCAATCTTCGCCGAAGAAACATTAAAAGTGGCGGAAATTAACGTCGAGACTTTTAAAGGCGTGGTGCAATTAAGCGGTTTTGTAAATTCCCGCGGTGACATCGACAAAGCCGTCGAAGTGGCGCGGCAAGTCAAAGGCGTCACGTCAGTGAAAAATGATATGCGGGTGAAGTGATCGGTAGATGTTGACGGCGAAATAACCAACAAGCCGTTTACAGTAGTACCAGTCAGGGATTTAACGACTGTGGTGAGCCCATATCGTCGACAAACTGCGGCAAGTGTTTTTGCAGTTGCTGTTGGCGTTGTGGACTCAACCAGCGCATCATCACCTCCTGATATGCCTTAGTCGCCCGCAACTTTTGCAGTGCATGGTTAATATCACGGATCCGCAAGTTCCCTTCGTCGCCCTTTTGACAAGCAACATACGAATACATAAATGGGTCTAAACCCCGGATCGGCAAATCCACCAGCTGGCTTTTTTGCGGTGAAATCGACTGGAAATAGCGAACCCGATCAGGATATTCAATCAGATAATCAAAGCGGCTCGCTAGGAGTAAATCCACCGGATTCACATTTTGTAAGGACTGGCTGGTCAAATTGCGACCCGGTATGTCCAGAAACTTTTTCACAATGGCCGGATAACCCCGGTTATGTTCAACCATACCATTGATGGCCTGATCAGCCGTGACTTCCGACAGTGATACGCCAGAGGTCGATCGCCACTGCTGCACTAAGGGATGGTCAGCGCGCACATGTAACATCACATTAATCGACGTCACCGCCGAAATACTGTAGCGCATGGTTTTGGCACGAGTTTCGTTATAAATCAATGAAAAAATACAGGTTTGAGCAGTAGGAGCTGCGAGTGTCTGCTCAACTCTGGCGAGATTACTGTAGTGCACCTGATGTTGATACTGCGGTAATTCTGCCATCAGCAGTTGTTGCATCTGATCAATATGGCCCTGACCTTTTTCAGCGCCGTCAGCGATGCGAAATGGCGGCCAGTGCACACTCAGCCAGTCAATACTGGGCTTCGCCAGCACCGAACTTGAAATCAGCGGTACTACCAATAGCAGCAAAGCCTTCATCACCACTCCGACAAGTTCTTTTATAAAAAGTAGCAGCTGCTGCTGCAGTCAGGATAAAAATTTCGGCGCTCTGATTCTTATCAACCCATTCAGAGAACCACTGTTCGTTCAGACGACCGTATTGCGGCCCGCGCCTTTAGCCAGGTACAAAGCATTGTCGGCATGACGTAAAATAAGATCATAATCGGCAGGCCCGGCGCGCTCCAGTGAGGTCACACCAATACTCACCGTAACATAAGGCGCTGCCAGATTGTGCTCATGCGGGATCGCCGCCTGGCTCACCAACGCCTGTAATTGATGGGCTAATGCCATGGCACCCGCTTTACTGGTATTTGGCAGGATCACCACAAATTCTTCGCCACCATAACGCGCCACTGTGTCGGTAGCGCGGTTAAAACCAAGCTGCAACAACTGCGCAATTTGCTGCAGCGTCCGATCACCAGCCTGATGACCATAATGATCGTTAAAGGCTTTAAAACAATCGACATCAATCATCAATAACGACAATGGCCATTGTTGCCGCTGTGCCTGCGCCAGTTGCTCCGTCAGCCGTAATTCCAGCGCCCGGCGATTGGCAAGCCCGGTCAGACTGTCGGTATAAGATAATAACTCAAGCTCTAATTGTTGTTGTTTGACGGTAGCCGCAAAATACTGAAACGAGCGGGCAATAGCGGCAATTTCATCGTGACCTGAAATCTGATGCGCCGCTGGTTTGCCTTGCATTTGTTTGAGCACATTGGTGTTTAGTTGCTCTAGTCGCCGAACCACCCGCAAATGCACCAGGTAAATACCTGCCGCCAGAAATAACAGCGCCAGTGCCGAAACCAGCAAAATTTGCTGACTGTATTGGCGGATTTGCCGGTTACTGAGGTCGGCATCAGCCAACACCGTCACACTGACATCATAAGCGCTGTTTTCAGCCAGTCTGGCGTAATCGAGTACTAAATTTCGGACAAAATTGCGTCGCCCGGTGGCACGGCCGGTGACCACTAATTGCTCAATCCGCAGCGGAAATACACCGTCATCCGCCAGCAACAGCTGATGGAGTTGTTGTTGCAGCAAATTGATTTTGTTGGTGGCTTTCGGTTGACCGCCTGGCGCCGGTTGACTGCCAAGAGTGGATAGACTGCCAAGAGCGGATAGATCACCTGGCGCCACTTGCTGTAGCTGTTCGCTGACCTGCTGCTGCAGTTGTCTGAGCATCAACAACCGATTAATCGTAATGGCTTTACCAGATTGTGCGACCACTTCGGCCACATCGAGTAACCCGGTTGACTGCTGACCGTTGGCTGCAGTTTCTGCTTTGGCGGCCCTTTGCAATTGTTCATACAGCAGATAAACCTGCGCCAATCTGGCCTGTACCTGCTGCTGTAAATCCAGGCGCTGGCTGGTTAGTTCGTTCAGGCTACTGAGCTCTTCAGTGAGCGCCACCAGTTGCGCCTCTTGATACAACACACTTTGCCGGTCTTCCGTAAGTTGCTCAAGTCCCTGCAGATTTTGTTGGATATCCAGATACAGATTGTGCCGCACCGCCTGACTGGGCGCTTCGCCCATCGCTTCAGTTAAATAAAGTAACTGATTGATTTTACTATACACTTTACTCGAATGAACCACCGAAGGAATGGCATTGGTCGCGATATCTCCGATATTGCGTTGAAAGTGTAACAAACGGCTTTGCATCATTGCCGCCATACTGATCAAGAGCAGTAGCACCAACAACGAAGTTAACGTCAGCATAGTGGTTATCGAATAACGGCGTTTGATTGGCACCATACCACGTAGTTCAGCGGTCGGTAGCCGCAGCGGTCTGGCATTGCTGAGCGCAGATTTGTCTGTTGCAGCATTGTCGGTTGCAGTACTGTCAGTTGTAGTACTGTCAGTTGCAGTATTGCTTACGGCATGATTCATGGCTGACTCCGCGCACGATTCACCAACCGTTGCTCCAGTACAGGCGCAATATTTTTCTGCAGTTTGATATAGTCGACCACCACTTCCGCAATCAACTTATTCATTTGATTGCTGTAATTGAGCTGCGGTAAATCAACCAGCGCTTTATAACCATCACCCCCATCAGCCAGATAATCAAAAGTTGCCAGCTTATATTGCTGTTTTGGCGCTAATGGCTGGCCATTAATCAATACGGAAATCACTCTTTTACCGACCGGCCGGCTGGGATCAAACTGCATTTGTATCCCGCTTAGATGGGCAAAACGGCCGCGTAATAATTCGAATTCACTTAAGCTGTTTTCGAGTGCGGCCAGCAGTTGTTTGCCGGTCACCTGCACCAGCACCACCTGATTGCGGTACGGCAATTCCATCGCAATATCGCGCCTGGTTAAAGTTGTGCCGGCCGGATATTGTTTTTCACCCCGAATATTGCCGGCATTCACCAGTGCAATATCGGCACCGGTGTGCCAAACCATGGCGTCGACCACCAGATTGGCTAGCGCATTTTCCTCACTGCGCACCAAGCGCCGACTGGTGTCTAGCGCAACTGTGGTGGCACCGATGCTCTCACCCAATAATTGTTCCAATCTGGCGGCATGGTTTTTCACCACCGTCAGTACCGCCGGATCGGGCTGCTGCGTTTTTAGCTGCTGGAAAGTTGGCTTCAGTTGTAACGATTCCGGTGCACCGGCAGTCCAGTGCAAATCGACCACCGCCACTTCACCTGGGGCACTTAAATTAATATTCGCTGGCAGCGTTTTAGGAAGTTCCGGTTTCGTCAGCCGGAATAGTTCGTTTTTGCGCAACGCCACATCGACTATTCCTTGTAGGATCAGGCTGTCAATAAAATCAAAATTGGCCGAATACAACAATACCACCAGTTCGGCACCTGCCTGTCGCAGCAGCACGGCTTGTTCACGGATCGCGTCTTCCGGTGAAGTGATCATGACCCGTTTCAGTGGGTACTGTTCGGCCGCCGCCGGCGACAATACCGCGAGCACGCCCAACCGGATATCACCTTGTTGCACTATCACCGCCGATTCGAGGCCATCGAGGTTGCCACCGGTGATCGGATCAAACAAATTGCTGGCGACCATCGGAAACGATGCTTCATAACTGCGCAGTGACAATTCATCTTCAAAAAAACTGAATTCGCGTTTCGCCACGCCCATCGCGTCCGGCTCCAGCAAATTCAGGATATCAATAATGTGCGAACCGCGATCAAACGACGCCAAAGTGCTGGGGCCTAAACTATCACCACCAAACAGAAAAAAAGTCGGGATCGGCTGCTGGCGGTTAGTTTTAACGATGCTGGCAAGCTCGGCGTAATCGCCTTGTTCGGTTTCCAGAATACGGGGTAATTCAGCGGTAAAAATCAGCCGCGCCTGACGGTCAGCTGCCACAGCGGGCACACTAACGACCGACAGCAAACTGCAGCCAAGCAACAGGCAAATAATTGGCAATAACGATACGTACGACAACAACTTCATCCTGAGTGGCAGTCTCCGAAATTGGGATTTCATTAGATAACGCTTAAGCATCCAGCTTGCTTGAATTTCCGGCTTTAAGCAAAACAATGCGGTGGTTTTGCAGGTGTTTTGCAGGTGTTTTGCAGGTGTTTTGCAACAAAAGCTGGTTTTCAATCGCCAGCATGACAAAGCCCACCGGCAACTGCAAGCAAACCGCGGCACAATTGGCAGAAAAACGTTGCCATCAGCAATCAATATGATATAAATGAAAGCGCTTACAGCAGCAAATTCCAGAACTATCAGGTGGCAACTTTGCTGATTTTGCGTCGCTTTATCACCGCTCTGCCGGTGTTGATTCAACGGACACAACATCAGCATCGGGTTGAGTTTTGCAAAGCTACCTTAAAAATAATCGCTGAAACAAGGACTTGACTACATGATGCCATCTTTACCACACCGCTTTTTATCTGGCGGTCTGACTCCCGTTGCCACAGCTTTATTGTTGGCACTGACTGGCTGCCAGCCAAAATCAGCTGCACCTGAAACAACTTCCGCAGCAGCACCTGCGACTACCGCCAACGAAGCTACCACCACTGCTGATCCGGCAGCCATCTGGCCACAACTGCAGATCCCACGTCAGGGCAACGCTGCAGAAGAAGCCAAAGTCGCTAAGCTACTGGCCGCCATGACACTGGAGCAAAAAATTGCTCAAATGGTCCAGCCGGAAATTCGCGATATCACAGTTGCAGATATGCGCAAATATGGTTTTGGCTCTTATCTGAATGGCGGTGGTTCGTTCCCGGCGGGTAATAAACATGCCACACCAGCAGATTGGATCAAACTGGCTGAAGATATGTATCAGGCCTCGATTGATGCCACGCAAGATGGTTCAACCATTCCAACGATGTGGGGTACCGATGCTGTGCATGGCCATAACAATGTGATTGGCGCGACGTTATTTCCGCACAATATCGGGCTTGGTGCTGCCAACAATCCGGATTTAATTGAACAAATTGCCAAAGCGACGGCGCGCGAAGTGATGGTCACTGGTATCGACTGGGTGTTTGCACCGACCGTTGCCGTGGTACGTGACGACCGCTGGGGCCGCACTTATGAAGGTTATTCTGAAGATCCAACTATTGTCCGCGATTATGCAGCTGCTATTGTCAAAGGTTTACAAGGCGCGCCGGATGCCGACTTTTTAGGCAATGAACGGGTGATTAGCACCGTTAAACATTTCCTCGGCGATGGCGGCACTGAAGCCGGTATTGATCAAGGCGACAATATTTCGACCGAACAACAACTATTTGATGTTCATGCCCAGGGTTATGTTGGTGGCCTGCAGGCCGGTGCGCAAACGGTGATGGCTTCTTTTAATAGCTGGCATGGCGAAAAAATTCATGGCAACAAATACTTACTGACCGACGTGTTAAAAACCCGGATGGGCTTTGATGGTCTGGTGGTCGGTGACTGGAATGGTCATGGTCAGATTAAAGGCTGCAGTAACGACAACTGCGCCGCCGCTGCCAACGCTGGTTTAGACGTGTATATGGTGCCGACGCCAGCCTGGAAACCTTTATATGAAAATTTAGTGGCCCAAGCCAAGAGCGGTGAAATCCCACAAAGTCGGATTGACGATGCGGTCACGCGGATTTTACGGGTGAAAGTTCGTGCCGGTTTATTTGAAAAACCAAGCCCGGCTAAGCGTCCTTTGTCCGGCAAAACTGAAATTATCGGCTCAGCGGCACACCGTGCTGTGGCAGCAGCAGCTGTGCAACAATCCTTGGTATTGCTGAAAAACCAACAAGGCTTGCTGCCATTAAACCCAAGCCAGAAAATTCTGGTCACCGGCCAAGGGGCGGACAATATCGGCATGCAAAGTGGCGGTTGGACCATCACCTGGCAAGGCACCGGCAATAACAATAGCGACTTCCCTGGCGGCAGCTCGATTTATGCCGGGATTAAAACCCAGGTTGAAACCGCCGGTGGCCAGGTGCAACTAAGCAGCGATGGCAGTTATCAGCAAAAACCTGAGGTGGCGATTGTGGTATTTGGCGAACAGCCTTATGCCGAAGGCAATGGCGATATCGATAATGTCGAATATCAACGCGGCAACAAAGCTGATTTGGCGCTGTTGAAAAAGCTGCAGGCTGACGGCATCAAAGTGGTGTCATTGTTTATCAGCGGCCGACCATTGTGGATCAATGCTGAGCTCAACGCCTCCGACGCTTTTGTCGCCATCTGGTTACCAGGCAGCGAAGGCCACGCCATAGCGCCGGTGTTATTTGCTGATAAAGACGGCAAAGTGCAACAGGATTTTCGCGGTAAATTGTCGTTCTCCTGGCCAAATGGCCCGAGCCACACCAAAGTCAATAAAGCCGATGCCGACTACCAGCCGCTTTTTGCCTACGGCTATGGTTTAAGGTACGCCGATGCACCAGAACAAGCTGCCAGTCTGTTTAGTGCACCTTTGACTGAAACCAGCACCAGCCAAAGTACGATTAGTGCACTCCCGTTATTTGACCGCGATATCAAAGCGCCGTGGCAATTTGTGCTGCAAAGTGCCGAGCAATCGGCCAGCGTCAGCAGTAATCAGCAGACTTTGGGCGCAGTGAAACTCCAAAGTTTTGATCGCAAGGTGCAGGAAGACGCTCGCTTAATCAGCTTTGATGGTTCGGCCAAAGCAGCTGTTGCCCTTCGCAGTAATTTCCCACGCGATTTACGTGCCTTTGGCAACAAAGAAGCAGTGCTAAGTTTAATGCTGAAAGTGGATTCGCCGGTGACAGCGCCGGTGGAGCTGTCGATGCACTGTAATGAACAATGTGGCGCCAGCCTCGATGTCAGTGCGCAATTGCAACTGCTCACTGCGGGTAGCTGGACCGAATTGCAGGTCGATGTCAGCTGCTTTACCAGCAAAGGTGTGGATTTAGCACAAATTGCTGTACCACTCAGTATCAGCAGCAGCGCGGCGTTGCAGCTCAGCTTTGCCGAACTGAAGTTATTGCCACAAGGCACGTCGGATGCGGTGAAACTGCAGTGTCCACAAGGCTGATGCCGCAGAGATCCGGGTTGGTTCGCCAACCCGGATAAATTGATGCTTATGCTTTAACCCAATGAAAAATCATCCATCCTCAATGAAAAATGGTAACGCAAAAGTGCAGGCACAACCTCAAACCTTGATTATCATGGGCGTTGCCGGTAGTGGTAAATCCACGGTCGGCAAACTGTTGGCGGCAGAACTGGGTTTCCTGTTTCTGGAAGGTGATGATTTTCATAGTATTGAAGCCAAAGCGATGATGGCAGCGGGGACCCCACTTCGCAGCGACTTACGCCAAGGGTGGGTTGACCGACTAGCGTCCACCCTCGCCGCGCATGCTGCCGCTGGCCAGTCCTGTGTGCTGAGTTATTCCGGTTTAATCGCCAGCCAACGCCAGCAATTACGGTTCGCTGGTTCGCAGACCCGTTTTATCTACCTGCAAGGTTCGGCTGAGCTATTAGCGGCACGACTAGCAGAGCGCAGTGGTCATTATATGCCGGCCAGTTTGCTGCAAAGTCAGCTCGACAGTATGCAAAGCAGTAGTGCTGAATCCGATGTGCAACCGTTTTCAATTGAGCAACCGATCGCAGTATTAGTCCGAAACATTTTGCACTGGTTAACCAAGACCGCAGATCCACAAAGCGCTAACTCATGACCCAAACCAGCAAGTTCATCCATACCTAAAATCATCACAAAGGACACGAACATGTCAGAACACTTGTTGGAACCTGCAACTGCCCCACTGCGCTGGCGTGAAAAAATCAGTTATGGCCTGGGCGATATGGGTTTTAACTTTTATTGGGCCAATATTTCGGCCTTTTTGCTGATTTATTACACCGATGTGTTTGGCATTTCCGCCGCTGCTGCCGGCACTATGATGCTGATCACTAAAATTATTGATGCCGTCACCGATCCGCTCATGGGCGCTTTGGCAGATCGCACTCAGAGCCGCTTTGGCAAATTCCGACCTTATTTATTGTGGATGGCGTTGCCACTGGCCGGTGCCGGTGTGCTCACTTACTCCACGCCGGACTTGTCTGAAAACGGCAAACTGCTGTGGGCTTATGGCAGTTATTCGCTTTTAATGCTTTGTTATACCGCCATTAATATTCCTTATTCGGCACTTTCCGGTGTGATGACCGGCGACAGTCAGCAGCGCACGCAGTTAGTCAGCTTGCGTTTTATCGGCGGTTTTAGCGGTGGTATTGTTGTCACTTATCTCACACCAAAACTGGTGGTGTGGCTTGGCCAAGGCAATGAAGCGCTCGGCTGGCAACTGACCATGGGCTGTTTTGGTATTGCTGCGGCGTTGATGTTTTTGATCACCTTTGCCAATTGTCGTGAGCGGGTGCAACCGATTGCCGCCAAGCCAGCCGCAGTGTCACAAGACTTAACAGACTTGCTGCATAACAAAGCCTGGCTGGTGCTCTTTGCGCTGGCACTGATCATTATGGTGACCATCACCATGCGTGCCAGCAGTGCGGTGTATTACCTGAAGTATTATCTAGAGCGGCCGGATTTAGTCGGCGAATTTTTATCCTCCTATATGCTGGCATTGGCTTTAGGTGCCGCCTGCACGCCGTTGATGACCAAATTTCTGGATAAAAAACCTTTATTAATGCTGCTGATGACTTTGGTTGGCTTGTTATCGATCAGTCTCTATTTTGTGCCGCCGGATGCGGTCAGTCTGATTTTTTGCCTGAATTTATTGATTGGCTTTTTACTGGGGCCAAAATCGCCACTGGCGTTTTCGATGTATGCCGACACGGCGGATGATAACGAATACCGCACTGGTCGGCGTGCCACCGCCATGACTTTCGCTGCCGCCACTTTTTCGCAAAAACTCGGTGGCGCCTTGGCTTCAGCGATGATCGGCTGGTTGCTGGCCGCCATTGGTTATGTCGCCAATGCCGAACAAAGCGCGGGTTCGCAGCAAGGCATTTTATGGCTGATGACCATTATTCCGGGTGTGATTGCGTTACTGGCAGCGTGGGTGATGCGGTTTTATCCGCTGACTGAAGCCAAGCTTTCACAAATTCAGCAACAATTGCAGGCGCAAAAAGCTGCTGCCGTAGCTACTCATTCATCTGCCGGAGTGGTCTGATTATGTCTCTGTTTGAGAAAAATGTGCTGCAACCGGTCACGCAACCAATCATGCAACCAATCATGCAACCAATCATGCAACCAATCATGCAACCAATCATGCAACCAATCATGCAACCAATCATGCAACCAATCATGCAACCAATCATGCAACCAATCATGCAACCCACAGCCGACGGCCAGCGTTATCAGCTATTTAGTCCAACGGCGATGCCAGCTGCCTGCAGCTTTTTATGGAACCCACAGCTTTTGTTGCAACTCAATTGCCGTGGTTTTGCCACAGCGCAATTTATGCAGCCGGAACCAGCCAAATACGCCCATGCACCGGTGCTGGAAGCCAAAACCTTTATGCAGCCGGAGCAGCCCTACTTTGCCCATCATCCGGGGCGATTTGTGTATATCAAAGATGACGAGAATGGCAGTATTTTTTCACTGCCTTATGAACCGGCGCGGCAGCAAGCAGAACAGTTTTGTTTTTCGGTTGGCAAAAGTGATGTGCAGTGGCAGGTACAACAAGCTGGGTTAGCGCTCAATTGGCAAGTGTCAGTGAGCCCAGATGCGCCGCATGAGCTTTGGCAACTGATAGTGCAAAACCTGAATTCATCATCGCGCCAAATCAGTATTTACCCTTATTTCCCGGTGGGTTATATGTCGTGGATGCATCAATCCGGCGACTTTGATGCAAAACTTTCTGCGGTGGTCTGCCAAAGCGTCACCCCTTACCAGAAATACCCGGATTTTTACAAACAGCAGTTTTTTAAAGATCAGACCTTTTTACTGGCCGAACATCCGCCTATTGCCTGGTGTGCCAATCAAAACCTGTTTGAAGGCGAAGGTGGTTTGCAAAAACCGGACGCGCTACTGGGCGCGACTTTAGGTAATCAAGCGGCACATTACCAGACACCGGTCTGCGCCATGCAATATGCGCTGAGTCTGGCGCCGGGTGAAAGTCAGGTTTATCGTTTTGTGTTTGGCCCGGCCTATGACAAAGCGGAAATTGCGGCGGTGCGGCAACGCTATTTTGGCGATGCTACGGCTCAGGCAGCTTCGAAAACCGACGGTTTTACTACAGCGCAACAGCAATCCGCTGCTCGGCTGAATGAGCTGGAACCCTGCCTGCAGATCTGTACACCTGATCAACAACTGAATAATTTCGTCAATCATTGGCTACCACGGCAGCAGTTTTATCATGGTGACAGCAACCGTTTTACCACCGATCCACAGACCCGAAATTATCTGCAGGATCATATGGGGATGTGTTATTTAAAGCCCGGTTCTTTCCGTCAGGCTTTGCTTAAAGCGCTGTCGCAGCAGCATGCCAGCGGCGAAATGCCGGATGGTATTTTGTTGCACCCAGAGGCATCACTGAAATATATCAATCAGGTGCCGCATACCGATCAATGTGTCTGGCTGCCGGTGTGCCTGAGCGCTTATCTGGCCGAAACCAATGACTATGCGCTACTAGATGAGCCGCTCCCCTTTTCCGACGAAGCCATTTCTCAGCCGGTTTTTGAGCATCTCAAGCGCGCCATGGCCTGGCTGGTACTGAAAAAAGACCAGCGCGGCTTAAGTTATATCGAACAAGGCGACTGGTGCGATCCGATGAATATGGTCGGCTTCAAAGGCCAGGGCGTGTCGGGTTGGTTGTCGCTCGCCAGTGCTTATGCACTGAAATGTTTTGCCGACATCTGCCAGCAACTTGGCTTGCCGGAACTGGCCGCACACTATCAGCAGGAAGCGGCGCAGTTTAATCAGGCGGTGAATAGCCAGCTTTGGGATGGCCACTGGTACGGGCGTGGTATCACTGATGATGGCCGGATTTTTGGTGTGAGCATTGAGACTGAAGGACGGATTTACCTCAATCCGCAAAGCTGGGCCATGCTGTCGGGCGCGGCGGATGTCAGTAAAATCCCTTTGTTATTGCAGGCGATTCAGGAACAATTACAAACGCCCTACGGCGTACAAATGCTGGCGCCAGCTTATACTCAGATGGTGCAGGACATTGGCCGCTTAACCCAGAAATTTCCAGGCTCAGCCGAAAATGGCTCGGTCTATAACCATGCGGCGGCGTTTTATTTGTATGCGCTGTATCAGATTGGTGAGCCGGATTTAGCCTGTAAACTTTTAACCGAAATGCTGCCAAGTGACGATATTGCAGATCAACAACAACGCGGCCAGCTGCCAGTCTTTATTCCGAATTATTATCGTGGCGCCTACCAAACCCTGCCCGGCACCGCCGGTCGCTCAAGCCAATTATTTAATACTGGCACCGTGGCCTGGGTTTTTCGCGCTTTGGTCGAAGGCATGTTTGGGGTGAAAGGTTGTGCCGATGGCCTAAGTGTCGAACCACAATTACCTTCGCAATGGACCGAAGCCAGCATTGTCCGGCTGTTTCGCGGCGCTCGCTTTGATATCCAGTTTATCCGTGAAGCGGGTGTTGATGCACCGCAGTTATGGCTCGATGGAGTGTTGCAGCCTGAGTTATTGGTCCGCGAGTTTTCGGTTGGACAGAGTTATCAGGTGCGGGTGATATTGCCGCTGGCGGGTTCAGATAAAAAAGTTTAGGTTGGCATATCCGACAAGAACAAACCAACCACCGATAACGTTGAAATATGCGTGACTTAGCGGTGCTCTAACATATAAGCACGAAGCTGCCGTTCTTCCCGCATCACCAACAGGATCAGAACCCGTTGACCATCTTCGCGATAAAAAATACGCAGTGGCGGCACGACCAGCTCCCGGTAAATGGAATTCGATAACTCGGGAGGGGCGCGTCCGGATTGCGGGAAATCTGCTAACCGCTCGGTTTTGTCAAAAACCGATTTAACCAGCTGGCTTGCCGCAGCAAAATTATCCAAAGCAATGTAGTCAGCAATGGCGTCCAGCTGTTGTAGCGCTGGATCAGTCCAGATTACTTCAGCCATTTACTCATGTTCGCTTTAGCTTCATTTTGGGTAAACGTTCTGCCCTCCAACACCGCCAACTCGCCGCGCGACAGCCCTTCAAGCAACTCCAGCCGACGTTGCATAAACTCATAATCCTGCACATCAACCAGATATGCCGACGGCAAGCCATGTTCGGTGATCAACACCGGTTCTTTGGTTAGGTGGAGATCTGCCAAAATCTTGGTGGCTTGGCGCTTCAGGTTAGTTACCAGCTCAACTTTCATAGACTCGCCTTGAATTAGTCAGATAGTGGCACTTTAGTATCACTCTATAATTTTAGCAACCACAAAACCCTCAGCCTGCGCCTGATAATCAGGGTTAAAAAACCGCTAGGATGGTACCTAAATGTCCCTTGTTGAAAAACAAGGTCAATGTGATGTTTTGCTACACCGATCTGCAATCTCTTTGCTCAATGAAATTCCCTCATAGAACTGCGACACACTGTCTTGATTATCGTTAATAAACTCTTTAGCAAAGTAAAATGGGAAAATTTCTGCTTTTGTTATAAGTCTGTCATAAGCGGCTGTCGCATGTTCCACATACGCAGAAAAATTGCCATGAGCATTTACATCGCAACTATGTGCATACGCCTGAAGTAATCGCATTGAAACATGAATTTCTCTTTGATAATCATCGATTTTATGGACGAGCAATACTCGCTGAGAGACATATTCTGATAAGCCGTAACCTGCTGTAAAAGCCAATAACATCAAGATAATGTTTAAATACTTCAACTAACCCCCCTCGGAATATAACGTCTTTTCGCAATGGCACTCGCTTTGGTGGTGGCAGTACGCCGGATGGTGATTTGATACGAGTTGGCTTTATGGCGGACTAGCCTGCGGCTGAGTCGCGCCCTTCGCTTGGTATAGGTTTAATATATTGTTTTAAAAACAAAAACACCGTAGGGCGCTACTCGCCGCGACAGCGGCAGTACGCCGGATGGTGATTTGATACGAGTTGGCTTTATGGCGGACTAG
>Ga0115550_1000127_pt1 | contig 73256 bp, 63 predicted proteins | sample COGITO_mtgs_1005_FD_87177 | JGI IMG/M metagenome (GOLD analysis project Ga0115550, IMG submission 87177) | Pelagic marine microbial communities from North Sea - COGITO_mtgs_100511 | ecosystem: Environmental > Aquatic > Marine > Epipelagic | place: Germany:Helgoland, sampling site Kabeltonne...
AAAAAATTAAAGCTAGTTCGCATCTTCTTTTTTTAATAAAAATCATCAAAGATTCTTTAAAGGCGCTGATTTTTTTTGAAAGAAGAGAAAATATTTTTACAATTTCCAATATTAAGCCTTTAGATTTTATTTATATCGTGCATTTATAATTATAGAATTGTTTGTAAGATTATTTAAGAATATTTCTTAGATTCTGGATGTAATTATAAGTTAAGTTTAATAAATGGTGTAGATCGAAATAATTATAACATTATTGAAAGACCTATTTGTGATCAAATGAGAATTAACTTGGTAGAAGGCCAGGAGAAAAACTATACGAGGAACTCTTAGCTAACGGAGAAAATACCTTACCAACCTACAATGAAAAAATTCTAATAGCAAAAACAAAAAGTCTAGTGTGTTCTTCAATAAAAGAAAAAATAAATGCCCTTTCTAAAAATAACTCTGTGACAAATTGTACTGAAAATATACTATTGATGAAATCTATTGTACCTGAATTCTTGTCTCAAAATTCTGAGTTTGAATTATTAGATAAATAAAAGAAACCTACCGCTTTAAGTAATATCTAAAATTATCCCTAAGCAACCAAAGATTTAATGTTGTCAAGGTTTTAATTAGAAAAATAAATACGTACTTTTGTTCAAATAAATTGACGAATAAAATGAAAAAAATCAAATTAGTTCTCTTATTTTCTTTCTTTACAATTTTGTCTTACTCACAAGATGTTAGTACGCTTAAAAATGCAGATATAAGTTCACTATCAGACAATCAAATAGCTTCTTATTGGAAGCAGATTCAAGAAAGTGGCTATACAATGGATCAATTAGAAGCTATGGCAAAAGTACAAGGAATTCCAACACGTAAAATAGCTGAATTTAAAAGGAGAGTTAGTAGTCTTAGCCAAATAGAAAAGGTAACTGAAAAAAATTCTAAAAATAATGCCATAAAGGAGAAGATTGCTGAACCTTATGGACTGGAAGATGTTCAGGTTGAAAAAAATAATACAGAGAGTACACAGTTGTTCGGATATGACTTTTTTAATAATTCAAAAATATCATTTTCGCCTAGTGTAAACATAGCCGTACCCGCTAATTATCAAATTGGTCCTGGAGATGAATTAATGATTGATTTGTGGGGGGCATCAGAAATAACCTATACAGCAACTGTAGACCGAACAGGGAATATAAAAATTAATGGGGTGGGTTTTATCTATGTAAATGGATTTTCCTTGGAAAATGCTAGTAAAAAAATCATTTCCAAACTAAAAAAGAAACATGCAGGGATCGGTGCTCCAAACAATAGTTACAGCAGAATTAATACCAATGTAACCGTTTCTAAAATTAGGACAGTTCAGGTAAATATTATTGGTGAGGTAAAGGCACCGGGAACGTATGCTTTAAATTCACTATCTACCGTTTTAAATGCTTTATATGTTGCAGGAGGTCCCTCAAAAATGGGAACATTCCGTGAAGTGAAATTGGTAAGAGATAACAAAACGGTCGCTGTTTTAGATATTTATGAGTATTTGTTATTTGGAACCCAAAAGGGTAATTTAAAGTTACAAGATCAAGATGTACTTTTAGTAGGACCATATAAGAATCTTGTCTCCGTGGAAGGTGCAGTGAAAAGAACCGGTATTTATGAATTGAGAGATGGTGAAAATTTAGCAGATTTAATTTCTTATTTTGGAGGCTTTAGCTCAAAAGCCTACACAGATTTGTTGTTGTTAGAGCGTTTGAATGGTACTCAAAAAGAAGTTAAAGAGGTGCGTTTAAATGAAGCTAGTACCTTCTTAATGCAACCAGGTGATAAAATAGTGGTTCAAGAAGTGTTGGACTTGTACAAAAATAGAGTTGCTATCGCTGGTGAAGTATATAGACCAGGTGATTTTGAATTAACCAAGGGAATGACCCTTAAAGACTTATTGTTAAAGTCAGAAGGTGTAACCCCTGAAGCATTTTTAGAAAGAGGAATACTAACACGGACTTATGACAATTCGTACAAAGAAAATATTCCATTTAAAATTCAGTCTATTTTAAGTGGTACTACGAACATCGTACTTCAAAATAAGGATAGAGCTGAAGTTTTTAATAAAGATAGTTTAAGAGAATCTAGGTATATAAACATCTCAGGAGCAATCAACAAACCAGGTAAATTAGATTTTGTAGAAAAGATGCAAATAGAGGATGTAATTGCATTATCAGGCGGTTTAACAGAAGGTGCAGATCCTAACGTGGTGAGTATTTCTAGACGATTGAAAGACGGGAGTTTTAAAACCTTGAGTGAGGTTTTTACCATCTCTTCAGAAAAAAATTTAGCGATCAATAAAGGTGAGCCTTTTTATTTACAACCTTTCGATGAAATAAATATTCGTCAGTTGATGGGGTATGTAAAACAGAAAACAGTAAAAATTACAGGTGAAGTTAACTATAGTGGTAATTATGTTTTAGAAACTAAGAATGAACGTATCTCAGATTTAATTAAAAGAGCTAAGGGTTTAACTGAGTTTGCTTACCCAGAAGGAGCAACCTTACTTAGAATGGCAGAAAATTCTGTAGCAAATAAATTAACTTATAATGTAGATGATGAAGGTATCTCTAATGACAAATTAGAACAGTTATCAAGTAGTACGATTTCTTCTATTGGAATAAACTTGATTGCTATTTTAAAAAATCCGGGATCTGAAATTGATTTGATATTAAATGAGGGTGATGAATTAGTGATTCCTGAATTAAAACAAACGGTTCAAGTTTCTGGTGAAGTGCTACAACCCTCATTAGTGCAATTTATAAAGAATGCTAGTCTAAAAGATTATGTAAGTAATTCAGGTGGTTTTACTGATGCGGCAAAAAAATCTAAAATTTTTGTTCGGTATAGTAATGGAGATATAAAAACAGTAAAAAAGTTTTTGTTTTTTAAGTTTTATCCAAAATTAGCTCCTGGCTCTGATATATTTGTGCCTGCTAAAGTGAAAAGTGAAAATGGACTTTCAACCCAAGAAATACTAGGAATTACAACTTCTTTGGCTACTTTAGGTGTACTCGTGCAATCATTAACAAATAAATAGTATATAATTTATTTACTTTATTTCAATTAGAAAACTATGAATCAAGGAAATACATTGCAACCTCAAATTGATGAAGATTCGATTGATATTATCGCTCTACTAAAAAGTTTCTGGAACTCTAGAGTTCTTATTATAAAAGTAGTTTCTTTATTTACTATTATAGGTTTTCTAGTGGCTATATTGTCAAAAAATGAATACACAGCTTCCTCTACTATAGTACCCATTGTGGATGGTAAATCCGTTGATGGAAAATTAGGAGGACTGGCTTCTTTAGCGGGCATTAATTTAGGAGGTTCATCTGGGGGGGCTAGTGGTGAAATTTCTCCTGAATTGTACCCTGAGATATTGAGTAGTGTTCCTTTTCAATTAGAACTACTAGAAACGAAATTAAAAATCGAAGAGGTAGATACTTTGGTAACCTACAAAGAATATTATGAAGAATTTTTTAATCCAGGCGTCTTATCTACTTTTAAAAAATACACGATAGGCCTCCCTTGTGTTGTGATTTCTCTATTTAAAAATGAAGAGGATGTAAAAAATAAAATTACTAGAAAAAATGACATCATAAAAATTTCTAACACAGAATATGGTTTGATTGAAGGGTTGTCAAGTAAGATTAGTTTAAATGTCAACGCTAAAGAAGGTTTTATCTCTATTTCTGCAACCATGCCCGAGCCTGAAGCCAGCGCACAGCTTACCTTGAGGGCTCAATTATTGCTACAGGAATATGCGATGAGGTTTAAAACCCAAAAATCTATTGAACAGTTAAAATATATAGAAGAGCGTTATCTAGAAAAACAGAAAGAATTTGATACGATCAAATTAAAATTAGCATTGTTTCAAGATCAAAATAATGCAATCAACACAGCTGTAGCAAAATCAAAGCTATTACAATTACAGTCAGAGTATGATTTAACATTTACAGTCTATTCAGAGTTAGCAAATCAATTAGAAACACAGCGATTGCAAGTAAAAAAAGACACACCTATTTTTACCATATTGAAACCTGTCACCATCCCAAGCGAAAAATCAGGACCTAAAAGAGCATTGATTTTAATAGTTTATACATTCTTAGGTTTAGTATTTAGTTTAGGCTATATTTTATTAAAAGATTTTCTCAAAGATTTTAAAAAGGACTGGGAAGCTAAAGTTTAAGATTTAGTATTTATAATTATTCTATTTTAAATCCACGAAAACGATATCGGTTTGCGCTTTTCTTGTACAGACCAAATCTGAATAATATATTTGATTAAAATACATTAATTTATGATACTTATTGCAGACGGAGGCTCTACGAAAGCGGATTGGATAGCTTTGGATGATGATAAAAATGAAGTCTTTAGAGTACGGACTTTAGGGTTAAATCCAGCTGTTGTTCCCAAAGAGGAGTTGATGAACAGAATAGTCAACATGTTTCAGCTCATAAATGTTAAAGACGAAATTAAAGAAATTCATTTTTATGGAGCAGGTTGTGGAACGTCTCAGCCGGTAGCTATTTTGAAACAAGTATTAGAATCTATTTTTGTTAACGCTGAGATTCATATTGCCGAAGATTTATTAGCTGCTGTCTATGCTTCTTTAGGAAAAAATCCTGGAATCGTTTGTATCCTCGGGACTGGTTCAAATAGTTGTTATTTTGATGGTGAAAAAATGGAATCGAACGTAGTTTCATTAGGTTATACATTAATGGACGAAGCAAGCGGGAATTTTTTCGGAAAGCGTTTAATACGAGACTATTTTTACAAAACAATGCCAGAAAATATTGCAAAATCTCTTGAAGAACAATATGATATGGATCCAGACCATATAAAATTCAACCTTTACAGGAAACCAAACCCGAACATGTATTTAGCTTCTTTTGCTAAATTTATGTTTGAGTTTAAAGATGATAAGTATATTAAAAGTTTAATAAGAGCTGGACTTCAGCGTTTTTTTAGATTTAGAGTGTTGCCATATCATCCTAATGAAATAACTGAAATTTATTTTATTGGATCGATTGCATTTTATTTTAGAGAAATTTTAGAAGGAATTGCAGCGATAAACGGACTTAAAATTGCCGGAGTTATTCAACGACCTATTGATAATTTAATAGAGTTTCATAGAAACAACATCAATTAATAAGGTCAAGAATTCTTTCTAAAGCCATGCCTCTAGATCCTTTTATTAGAATATAATTATCTAGAATGGGTTCTTTTAGGAGTTGTTCTTTTAAAGAATCTGTGGTTTTGTACTTTTCTTTAGCAGAAGTTTTAAAATAATGTTCACCTACAAAAACACATCGGTCGATGTTTAATTTTTCAGCAATGTTTACGATATATTGATGTTCAGCTGCAGCATCAACTCCTAATTCAAACATGTCACCTAAAATGGCTACTTTGTTCTTGTAATCCGTATGACTAAAATTCTCTAAAGCTAATTCGGTACTGGTCGGATTTGCATTATAAGCATCCATCAATATTTGATTGCTCTCTTTTTTGATTAACTGCGATCTGTTATTAGTTGGAATATAATTTCCAATAGCATCCATGATGTTTTGTGTACTAATTTTAAAATGCTCCCCAATAGAAATTGCGGTTACAATATTATTGAGATTATACCCACCAACAAGATGGGTGTGAATAGTTTGGTTTTTATATTGAATGGATAAAAAAGGCTGACTTTTTAAAATAGAAACTGATTTATTTAATAAGATTCTTGAAATGTCTTCAGTTAATTCTAACTGTTTGGCATCATCCGGATTTACAAATGCTGTTTTAAGGTTATTTTTCAAGTATGTATACAATTCAGATTTTCCTTTGATAACTCCTTCAATTCCACCAAACCCTTCTAAGTGAGCTTTTCCGAAATTTGTGATATATCCAAAATCTGGTTCGCAGATATTAGATAAAAATTCAATTTCTTTTTGATGATTTGCACCCATTTCTACAATTCCAATTTCTGTAGCATTGGTAAATGATAATAGGGTAAGAGGAACGCCAATATGATTGTTTAAATTCCCTTGAGTAGCAGTTGTTTTAAATTCTGTTTCTAAGACGGCATTGATTAATTCTTTGGTGGTTGTTTTACCATTACTTCCTGTTAAACCAATAATAGGAATTGTTAGTTGCTTCCTGTGATAATTAGCCAGTTTTTGAAGGGTTTTTAAAACATCCTCTACCAAAATTGTGACTCCTTCTATTTCATATTGTTGCTCATCAATTATACAGTATTTCGCTCCGTTTTCTATCGCCTTTTCAACAAATTTATTTCCATTAAAATTAGCGCCCTTTAAAGAAAAGTACATAGCGCCTTTTCTAATATTTCTAGTATCAGTATCCACTAGGTAGTTCTGTGAATAGAGACTGTATAATTCTTGAATCTTCATAGGTTAAATATAAAAAAAACCTCATTGAAATAAATCAATGAGGTTTATAATATTTTTTAAAAGTTGAATTTAATTTCTAGACGGATTTCTGGCTTTTCTCTTCTTATAGCTTAAAGAGCCAACAATATCTGTAGCACATCTAAATCCGATGAAATTGGTAGACATATATTCTGGTAAATTTCTTCTTTGAGCTGGGTCTAACCAAAACTCTCTATCTTGCCAAGAACCACCTTTATGAACTCTAGATTTATTACTAATTAAGGTAGTACGCTTTCTTACGTCATACTGATTTAGTTTCCCTGTAATAGAGTCTTTTGTGTTTATAGGTGAATTATACATTCTTGGTTGTCTATTAAACTGGTCGTCCTCAAGATCAAAAAATCTACTAGAAGATTTATCACCATCTTTTTTGTTAAGATTGGAAGCAACATTATAGTTTCTTCTCATAAAAGCATCATCTCTTGTGATAGGAACATATTTAATCTCACCAGGAAGTTCTATAGGAACTATTTTACCGTTTGGCAAGGTGTCAAAAGTAACCATCGCTTTTGCCGATTGCCCAATAACAACAACTTGACCTGTTGAGTCAATCAACTTTTTAGTGAAGATATTTCCTCTAAAATAATTGAAATCATTTGCTTCAGTATCAATAATTGGTCTGTAAACATCTGCAACCCATTCGGCTACGTTTCCAGACATATCATAAAGTCCATATCCGTTAGGAGGATACGATCTTACTCTAGTTGGAATATCAGAACCATCATTAGACCATCCTGCTAAACCACTATAGTTACCTTTACGTTGTTTAAAGTTTGCTAATTGATCTCCCTTATAACGGGTAGATTTATCTCTTGTATACTTTCCATTCCAAGCATATTTCTTTCTACCTCTAACATTGTTGTACTCTCTGTTTTCAGCATTTGCTTTTGCAGCATATTCCCATTCAGCTTCTGTTGGAAGTCTAAATTTCTGTGATAAAATACCGTCTTTAGAAGTTACTTGTCTTCCTGTAAAAGCTCCTCTTGCAGGTCTTGGCTCTCCTCTTTTTCTGATTTTATTATCAGGAAGTCCTCTTTTATAAACCGTAGAGTCTCCATCAAATAATCGATATGGATCTTCTAAATATAAATCGGTGTCAAAAAAGTTTCTGATCGTATCATTTCCTAGTACATTAGATAAAACTCCTCTATCAATTAAGTTTTTTAAGTTAACAGCACTTGTTCTCCATTTACAATATTGAACGGCTTGTAACCAACTCACTCCAACTACAGGATAATCTGAGTAAGCAGGGTGTCTTAAGTAATTCTCTGACAAAAGCTCTGTATTTCCTAAACTACTTCTCCAAACCAACGTATCTGGCAATGCAGCGGTATAAATATTTTTATATTTTTCTTCTTCTGGTGGAAAAACATCCTTAGTTACCTGTAAGTATAACAAGTACTCTGAATTAGTCACTTCTGCTTCATCCATGAAAAAAGAACGAATGTGCATTTGTTGAGGAGTGGTATTCCAATCAAACATTACGTCATCTTGAACTTGTCCCATTGTAAATGTACCACCTTCAATGGCAACCATACCTTCAGGAGTTTTTTGTCCTTCAAAAGAAGTTCCTTTTATATAGCTTCCATATTTTGGGTCGTTAAAGTTCCAACCTGTTAAAGAAGATATACTTTTACTAGCAGAATTACAGTTGTATAGTAGTACAGTACTAAGTAAGAGTAATGTTATTTTAAATAAGTTCTTCATATCTTATTCCAAATATTAGGGTTTTGTTTCAGCTTTGCAATTTACAATAAAAATGTCTTCTCACAAGATGAATCGTAAATTTAATACATTGCTATTTATTATCAATATACCTTTAACGTATTACTTTTTTTTTTATTATTAGATATCAATCTTTAACATAAAATATATGCGTATAATTTGCGTTCTTTGAGGTATGATTATGATGAGAAAATTTATTATTACTTCAATACTATCTTTATTTTCATTCACAATGCTAAGTCAAGTGACCAATTCTGTGCTTGCAAACGGTAATTGGTATAAGTTTTCTGTAGATACCACTGGTGTTTTTAAGATAGACAGAAATCTTCTACAACAAATTGGGATTGCTACAAATAACCTCAATCCTAAGAAAATTCACATTTATGGAAATGGAGGAAATTTATTACCAGAATTCAATGGCGATTTTAGATATGAAGACTTAGAAGAAAATGCTATATACATAGAAGGAGAACAGGATAATTCTTTTGATTCGAATGATTTTATATTGTTTTATGCAAAAGGGCCGCATGATTGGAATGTAAATCCAATTACTGGTGCTGTCAGCCACAATCAAAATATATATTCGGATGAAGCGTATTATTTTATCACAGTTAATGAGGTAGATGGTAAAAGGATACAAAATAAAACTCCAATAACGGGTCCCCCGATAATTCAACTCACCAGTTTTAATGACTATGTTTTTTATGAAAAAGAAATCATTAATATTTTTGCTGCTGGAAGACGATGGCTTGGAGAAGAATTTAGTATAGAAAACCAACAAACATTTCAAATACCTTTTCCTAATGTATTGCAGAGCGAGCCTTTGACGATTTCAGGAAGAGTCGTGGGAGTTTCGAGTTCTGCCTCTAGCATGCAAGTAAGTGTTAATTCTCAGAATATTTCTACTGTAAATTTTTCTGCCATTACTTCGGGTACCTTAGCATCAGATAGATCATTTTCTGTAAATAATATTAGCGGAACAGCAACCATCGATGTTACTTTTGATTATAACAATAGTGGAAATCCATCTGCAAGAGCTTATTTAGATTTTATCGAAGTTTCAGGAAAGAAAGAATTGATTGCTGATGATTTTCAGTTTTCTTTTAGAAGTTTTGATGCTGCAAATACAAATGGAGTTGTAGAATATCAGATACAAAATCCTCAAAATATTATACAAGTTTGGGATGTTACAGATCCAATAGAGGTCGCTATCATTCAAAATGAATCCACAACTACTAATTTCTCTTTCAAAGCTAATGGAGGTGATTTGAAAGAATATATTGTTTTAAATCAAAATGATTTTTATACGCCAAGTGTTATTGCAAATTCTAAAGTTGAAAATCAAAATATCCATGCGATAAAAGACATCAATTACTTATTAATAACCACAGATGAGTTTGCCCAACAAGCACAAAGACTTGCAGATTACCATATCCAAAATTCTGGATTAACAGCTCAAGTAGTGATGTTAGATGAAATTTATAATGAGTTTTCTTCGGGCAGTAAAGACATCACAGGAATTAGAGATTTTATCAAACATGTCTATGAATTAAACACAACAGATGATGATAAATTAAAATACGTTTGCTTTTTTGGAGACGCTTCTTATGACTACAAAGATCGAATTACGGGAAATAATAATATTGTTCCTGTGTATCAATCTGAGCAAAGTTTTAACTTGGCTTTTTCTTATGTCACCGATGATTTCTTCGGCATGCTAGAAGACAACGAAGGAACCATGTCACCATCTCATTCTTTAGATGTTGCTACAGGTAGAATCCCTGTATCAACTCAAGAACAAGCTTCTGATGTTGTTGATAAAATTCTTAATTATTATACTACAGTAGCCCTAGGAGACTGGAGAAATACAATCACTTTGGTTGCAGATGATATTGATGCAAATTCTGATATATCAATTCAGCCTGGAGTAGAAAGAATTGCAGATGATATTAAAAATAATAAACCAGTTTTTAATGTCAATAAAATTTATGCAGATGCATTTGTTCAACAAAACTCATCGGGTGGAGAGCGATATCCAAATGTTCAAGCTGCAATTACAACTGCGATGGAAACCGGAACATTAGTCTTTGATTATTTTGGACACGGTGGAGAAGATGGATTTGCTCAAGAAAGATTTTTAGATATTCCACAAGTAAGAGGTTTTCAAAATGAAAACACTTTACCGCTTTTTATAACAGTAACCTGTGAATTTTCAAGATTTGATAATCCCAATAGAATAACTGCAGGAGAATTAACACTCTGGAGTAATGTAGGTGGAGCCGCCTCAATGATTACAACTACTAGAGAAGTTTTTATTAGTGTTGGACAAGGATTTAATGAAGATTTAATGGCCATTTTGTTAGAATTTAATGATGAAGATTTAACAATAGCAGAATCTTTAACTAAAACAAAAAACGAGTTTTCAAACTTTCAAAAATTCTTTATCTATTACTTTGGGGATCCTGCTCAAAAGTTAGCCATTCCAGAACCTAATATTAGAATTACAAAAATGAATGGAGTAGATATTACCCAATCATTAGACACCTTGAAGGCATTGTCAAAAGTGAATTTTGAAGGAATTGTAACGGATAATCTTAATAATATTCTTACCAATTTTAACGGAAATTTATCCACTACTGTCTTTGATAAACCCATTGATAAATCAACTTTAGATAATGATAATTTTGGGATTGTCAATATTTTTGATTCTCAAGAAAGTAAGCTATTTAGAGGTTTGTCAAGTGTAGAAAACGGAAATTTTAATTTTGAATTTATCGTCCCAAGAGATGTAAGAATTGCTTTCGGAAACGGAAAATTAAGTTTCTATGCCACCAATGAGTTATCTGATAAAGCCGGTTTTAATAAAGATGTTATTGTAGGAGGAATTAACGAGAATGCTCCAGAAGATACTTTGGGTCCAGAAATTCAGTTATTTATGAATGATGAATCCTTTTTAGATGGAGCCAATACAAATGCATCACCAAATTTAATAGTAAAATTATTTGACTTAAGTGGAATAAACACTTCAGTTACTGCTGTAGATCACGATATTGTTGGGATTTTAGATGGAGATGAATCCAATCCCATCATTTTAAATGATTTTTATCAAACCGAATTAGATGACTTCACCAGAGGTAAAGTAGTCTATCGATTAAGAGATTTAGCAGTGGGTCCGCACAGCCTTAAAATTAAAGCTTGGGATACCTATAATAACTCTTCGGAATCTGTTCTAAATTTTGTGGTTGTAAGTGATGCAACATTAACTTTAGATAATGTTTTGAATTATCCAAATCCGTTTGTAAATTACACCGAGTTTTGGTTTAACCATAACAAACCGAACGAGCCCCTCGAAGTTCAGGTTCAAATTTTTACAGTTTCTGGGAAATTAATCAAAACAATCAACCGTCAAGTTCAAACAACGGGTAATTTAGCTAGAAATATTACCTGGAATGGTTTGGACGATTTTGGTAATAAAATAGGTAAAGGAGTATACGTATATAAATTGAAAGTAAAATCAACAATAAGTAATATATCGTCAGAAAAGTATGAAAAATTAGTAATACTATAATAAATTACGATATTTGCGTTTAAGTAAGTAAACAATTATATGAAGAAATTAGCGGTATTATTGATTATTAGCATCATGAGTGTAGCAGGAGCTTATGCTCAAACAGGTGGAATTACAACAGCAACACCATTTTTATTAATTGTTCCAGATGCAAGAGCAGGAGCAATGGGAGATGTTGGTGTATCAACTTCGGCAGATGCGTTTTCTCTATTTCACAATCCATCTAAAATTGCATTTGGTCCTAGACAAGTGATGATTGGAGTTAATTATTCTCCTTGGTTAAGAAACCTTACTGATGATATTTTTATCGGAAGTGCTTCATATATCAATAGATTTAGCGAAAATGCTGCATGGGGTGCTGAGTTTAGGTACTTTTCTTTAGGTCAAATAGATCTTACAAATGATTTAGGCCAGCCTAACGGAACCATTAATCCCAATGAATTTGCATTATCTGGAACCTATGCATTAAAATTAAGTGAAACCTTCTCAATGGGAGTTACTGGTCGTTATTTTAGATCAAACTTAGCGTTCACCGGAACAAATTCAACATTACAGCCGATCAATTCATTCGCTGTGGATGTTTCTGGATACTACCAATCTTTAGAAGAAAATTACGGAACGTTCAACGGTCGTTATAGAATTGGTTTTAATATTGCGAACATCGGACCAAAAGTATCCTATGTTCCTGGTGAAGAAGATTTCATACCAACAAATTTAAAATTTGGTGGAGGTTTTGATTTTATCCTAGATGATTATAATGTGGTAAGTATCAATACAGAGTTCACAAAATTATTAGTTCCTTCGCCTCAAGCGGATGGTTCTGATCGAGATAAAGGATTTATCTCTGGAATGTTTAGTTCTTTTGGTGATGCAGAAGGTGGTTTTAGTGAAGAATTACAAGAAGTTACATATGCTTTAGGAGCCGAGTATTTATATAACAATGCTTTTGCTTTACGTGCTGGATATTTTCACGAAAGTCCAGACAAAGGTAACAGACAGTTTTTTACGATGGGAGCTGGATTTAAGACCAATGCGTTAAACATAGATTTGTCGTATTTGATTAATTCGTCTGATGTAAACAACCCATTAGAAAACTCACTTCGTTTTTCATTATCATTTGATTTAGGAGAGATTTACAACGATTATTAGTACCTTAGTCTCTTCAAAAGAACAAATTCTTAATGAAAGAAATTAATATTGGCGCTGCTGGTTTTGTGTATGAAAATATCAACGAATTATCTGATATAGACAAAAAATTAATGAAAGCTGCCATAGAGGCTACAAAAAAATCCTACGCTCCTTATTCTGGTTTTAAAGTGGGTGCAGCACTTTTGATAGAAGATGATTCTATCATTACTGGTAATAATCAAGAAAATGCAGCATATCCATCTGGAATGTGTGCAGAACGAGTAGCTATTTGGAAAGCAGGTTCATCATTTCCTAATAAAAAAGTAATTAAAATAGCCATTACGGCAATTTCCTCTAATAAGATAGTTGATAAACCAGTAGGTCCCTGTGGTGCTTGCAGACAAACCCTATTAGAATATGAAATCAATCAAGCAAAAGATGTTGAAGTCATTTTTATGGGTCAAATAGGAAAAGTAGTCAAAGCAAATTCTATTAGTTCATTATTGCCTTTTTCTTTTGATAGCTCATACTTATAGTGAAAACAGACATCCTTTCTAGAAACGATATTTATTTTGTAATTGCTGATTTTTACAAGAAATTAGTAAAAGATAAAACAATGGTTCCTCTCTTTAAAGATATTGTTGAGCAAGACCAATTAGAGCCTCATATAGATATAATTAATGATTTTTGGGAAGATTTACTATTTCAAACGTATAAGTATAAAAATAATCCAATGCAGAAGCATTTAGATTTTTATCAAAAAATGAGTTTTACAAAAAAACATTTTGATCTTTGGTTACAGTATTTATCTTCCACAATTGATGCCAATTTCAGGGGCATTAATTCAGAAAACATGAAGACTAGAGCACTGTCTATTGCAAATGTGATGCAAGTAAAAATGAATCTTTATCAGAGTTAAGAAGATTTGAACATCGTAAAAAGCGAATAATAATTTGAGAAACTTAGCTAAAAATCAGTTTCTTTAAAACTATAAAATAATAACTGTTGATTTATGACATCATCAATAATTACTGGAACAGGATCTTACATACCTGAAATCAAAAAAGAAAATAAAAAATTCTTAGACAATCGTTTTTTAAATGCAGATGGAACAGAGATTTCAACTGAAAACGAAATTATCATAGAAAAATTCAAAGGAATCACAGGTATTGAAGAAAGAAGATATGCAGATTCAAAATACAACACTTCTGATCTTGGTTTCTTTGCAGCTCAAAAAGCCATTGAGGATGCTAATATCAATCCAGAAGAATTAGATTATATTATTCTTGCTCATAATTTTGGCGATGTAAAATCAGTTGCTATTCAAAGTGATATTTTACCAAGTTTAGCAACACGAGTTAAATATCGTTTGGGAATTGAAAACCCTAATTGTGTTGCTTATGACATATTATTTGGTTGCCCAGGTTGGGTAGAAGGAGTTATTCAAGCACAAGCTTTTATAAAAGCTGGTATTGCAAAAAAAGTGTTAGTAATCGGAGCAGAAACGCTTTCTAGAGTTGTAGATAAACACGATAGAGATTCTATGATTTATAGTGATGGAGCCGGAGCCTGTATTGTTGAGAAAAATGAAGGACAAGATTCTGGAATTTTGAGTCACGCTACACAAACCTTTGCGAAAGAAGAAGCGTATCATTTGTTTTTTGGTAATTCTTTTGATAAAAATGAAGACCCTGATGTGCGTTATATTAAAATGCATGGAAGAAAAATCTATGAATTTGCATTAACAAATGTGCCATTAGCGATGAAAACTGCTTTAGATAAAAGCGGAATTCCTATTGAAGAGGTGAAAAAAGTATTCATTCATCAAGCCAATGAAAAGATGGATGAAGCGATCATCAAACGTTTCTTTAGATTGTATAAAACTCCTGTGCCAGAAGGAGTAATGCCGATGAGTATTCATAAATTAGGAAACAGTTCTGTAGCTACGGTTCCTACTTTATTAGATTTAGTTTTAAAAGGAAATGTTGAAAATCAAGAGGTACATAAAGGTGATGTAATTATTCTAGCTTCTGTTGGAGCAGGGATGAATATTAATGCGGTAGTTTATAGATATTAGATATAATAAAATATCATTTTATTTTTTCTCAGTTAATTTAATTTTGTTTTTACAATAATCTTAATTCTTTCAACTCTAAACTCTTAGATATAAAGTGTCTTAATCATCTTTATAAATCAGATAAAAAAATCTAACATCTGATATCTAAAATCTAACATCAATATGCTATTTTTGCACATGCAACAACACAACGTACTTATATTAGATTTCGGTTCGCAATACACTCAGTTAATTGCGAGAAGAGTAAGAGAGTTGAATATCTACTGTGAAATTCATCCTTACAATAAACTACCAAAAAACACCAACGAATTTAAAGCAGTCATTTTATCAGGAAGTCCGTCTTCTGTGAGAGGTGAAAATGCACCTCACCCAGATTTAACTCTTATTAGAGGGAAAAAACCAATGCTGGCTGTTTGTTATGGAGCACAATATTTAGCGCATTTTTTTGGAGGAAAAGTAGCTCCATCAAATACAAGAGAATATGGTAGAGCTAATTTATCATTTATAAAAAATAACGAACCTTTCTTTTCTAATATCTCAGAAGGAAGTCAGGTATGGATGAGCCATTCAGATACCATCAAAGAATTACCAACTGGAGCGGTTCATTTAGCAAGTACCTCTGATGTAGAAAACGCAGCTTTTAGAATAGAAGGTGAAGAAACGTATGCGATTCAATTTCATCCAGAAGTGTATCATTCTATTGATGGAAAACAATTACTAGAAAATTTCTTGGTCAATATAGCTGGTGTAGCACAAACTTGGACACCAGATTCCTTTGTTGAAACGACAGTAGCTAACTTACAAGAAAAGTTAGGAAACGATAAAGTAGTTTTAGGTTTGTCTGGAGGAGTAGATTCTTCTGTAGCTGCCGTTTTATTGCACAAAGCGATTGGAAAAAACCTCTATTGTATTTTTGTCAATAATGGATTACTGCGTAAAAATGAGTTCGAAAGTGTATTGAATCAATACGAAGGAATGGGATTAAACGTTAAAGGTGTAGATGCATCGGCACGTTTTTTGAATGCTTTGGCTGGATTGTCAGATCCAGAAGAAAAAAGAAAAGCGATTGGAAACGCATTTATAGAAGTCTTTGATGATGAAGCTCATTTAATTGAAGATGTAAAATGGTTGGCACAAGGAACTATTTATCCAGATGTGATAGAATCAGTTTCTGTAAATGGAGGTCCGTCAGCAACGATAAAAAGTCATCATAATGTAGGAGGTTTACCAGATTTCATGAAATTGAAAATCGTAGAACCTTTACGAATGATTTTTAAAGATGAGGTAAGAAGAGTAGGAGCATCTATGGGAATTGATCCTGAGTTATTAGGAAGACATCCATTTCCAGGACCTGGTTTGGCAATTAGAATTTTGGGAGATATCACTTCAGAAAAAGTTCGTATTTTGCAAGAAGTAGATGCTATTTTTATCAACGGATTAAAAGATAGCGGATTGTATGATAAAGTTTGGCAAGCAGGAGCAATACTGCTACCAGTCAATTCAGTAGGAGTGATGGGAGATGAAAGAACTTACGAAAAAGCAGTTGTTCTGAGAGCGGTAGAAAGTACCGATGGAATGACGGCAGATTGGGTAAATTTACCCTATGAGTTTTTACAAAAAACGTCAAATCAAATTATCAATAAAGTAAAAGGTGTCAATAGAGTTGTTTATGATATTAGTTCTAAACCACCTGCAACCATAGAATGGGAATAAACTTATGAGAAGATTTAAATTATTAATCATTTTGTTTTTTGTAGTGATTACAACCTCTTGTGGTCAACAAAAAAAATACATTTCTTATACCGTCAAAAAAGGTGAAACCATGAAGGTAATCGCTAAGCGGTTAGGTATAAAAACAAAAGATTTATTGCGTTTAAATCCAGATGTTAGTAGAAGGCCAGAACCAGAAACTACCATCATAATTCCTAATAAAGAGTTTAAGAAAGTACCAGTTACCGATGAAACGATTGTTGAAGAAGTAGATAGCGTTGCAGTTATTGATAAACCAATTGATATAGATGCACTTAAAAAATCTTTTTTAATTCATAAAGTTGCCAAGGGTGATACCTTTTATAATTTGACACGTTTTTATAATGTGTCAGAAAATGAATTAAAAATACTCAATCCAACTTTAGAAACTGAAGGCTTAAAATTAGAAATGCTTCTAAAAATTAAACCTATTGAAAATGAGAGTGAAATCATAATCTATAGAGATACGATTCAAGAAAGTGCAACTGTTAGATTAGCAATGATGCTTCCTTTTAGAGCCATTGAATATGATACCATTGATGCAAAAGATATTTTTAGAACCAATGCATTAGCAAATATTACTACGGATTTGTATTTAGGAGCATCAGTTGCTATTGATTCTTTAAGAGATTTAGGAGTTAATGTAGAAATTTCACTTTTTGATACCGGAAGAAAAGATACCAAATTAGATTCTATTTTATCGGTGACAGATTTTACTGATATAGATGCTATAATTGGTCCTTTGTATTCAGAGGAAGTTCCGAAAGTTGCTAATAAAGCTGGAGTTCCAGTAATTTTTCCTGTGTATTCTAAAAATCAAAATAGCTTTCAATCCTCAAAAATTATAAAAACTTTTGCTGATAAAGAAATCCATCAAAAAGAATTGGTAGATCATATTTTAAAAACCTATTCAAACGAAAATTTATTAATTATTGGAGATAGTTCTGCTACTTCTATTCGAAATAGCGATCAAATTAAATCGATTTTATTAGCACATGATTCAATTTTTGTGGCTCAAATCATTCATCCAAGTAACGGGTATATTAGAAAAGATTATATCATTAATGCTTTAAAAGCAGAAGTTGGTAATTGGGTAATTTTAGCGACTGATGACAGTGTCATAGCTTCTGATGTAATCAATAGTTTAATTAGTTTACCTACAGAAGAACCCGAAGAGGAGGAAGAAGATGATGATAAAAAGAAGAAAAAGGAGAGTGACGAGCCAGAAATGCAAATTTTACCAGAAGATACTGTAATTAAGGTTTTTGGATTTGATAAATCGAATCAGTTTGATAGAATTGATAATAATAAATTAGCCAAATTAGGATTTACCTACACAAGTGATATTTTTATCGATGAGAGTTCGCAAGCTGTTCAGATTTTTAACAAACAATATTTACAAAAAAATAATGCTTATCCATCCTATTATGCAACCAAAGGTTTTGATATTGTCTTTGATGCTTCAATAAGGTTAGCTTCCGGAGATTGTTTAAAGGAAACTTTTAAAAAGGGAATTTCTTATCGACTAGAAAGTAAGTTCGATTATAGTAGAAAGTTGTTTAGTACTTCTTCAAATAACGGAATCTTTATTATTCAATATAATGAGGATTTAAGCCTAACAAGACTCAAATAAATAAAAAAGATAAATAAAAAACTCCTGACTTGTGCTAAATTTAGTTTAGTATCTGTCAGGAGTTTTTTATGATTGTAAATGAAAATTAGATTTTCTTCATTTGTTGTTTCATCATTTGCATTTGCTCTTTCAACATTCCGTGTTTGTCAAGTTTCTTAGCTTCTGCCATTAACATTGTTGCTTCACGTTTACGTCTTTTAGTCATGGCAATACCTGCTAATTGTAATTTAGCCATTGCCAGATCATGATTCATCGCTAAGCCCAATCTTACAGCTTTTCTTAAATATTTCTCTGCTTGAGTGATGTTAGTTTGAGATAACATAATTCCATGTAAATAGTTATAGTAACCTTCTTGCTTTTGAACTAAAGCTCCACTTGGGTTTTTTATATACCCTAACCATTTTTGAGCTGCGGAAAAATTTTGTTTTCTTAATTGTAAAAAAGCTAACAGAATAAATTCGTTTTTAAAGTACAGTAAAATAAACATTCCGGTTAAGAATAATATGGCTATTCCGTTTCCAATATGTTCTTGCCAGAATTCTAATACTGACCAAGCTATTGTTAATCCTGCTAATGCTAATTTTATATTTTTATGAAACATAATTAATTTTTATTTTTAAAATTACCTTGAGCAAAGTCCAAGGTTTTAGAGTGGACAAAAGTACATTTTTCTTTTATTTTTTATAAAATTTTCGATGCTTAAACCATGCAGTTATTCCGAGGATAAAAATAAAACCGATGGAATAAAACACTGAATTAGGAGTAATAACTTGATCTCCACTTGCATAAGAATGTAAACCAGATAAATAGAAGTTTACCCCAAAATAGGTCATCATAATTGACCCATAGGCTAGAACTGACCAAAGATTAAAAGTAAATCTACTTCTCAAGCCGGGTATCAATCTCATGTGTAGTACAAACGCATAAATCATGATAGATATTAACGCCCAAGTCTCTTTTGGATCCCATCCCCAATAACGTCCCCAACTTTCGTTTGCCCACATTCCACCAAGGAAATTTCCAATAGTTAACATGATTAAGCCAATAGTAACAGCCATTTCGTTAATGGTAGTAATTTCTTTGATGTTCAGGTCCATTTTTTTCTTATTCTTTTCGGTAGTAAATACAGTTAAGAATAAAGCAACGATTCCTAAGATCATTCCTAAAGAAAATGGGCCATAACTTGCTACAATGATAGAAACATGAACTAATATCCACCAAGAATTTAACACGGGCTGAAGGTTTGCAATTTCTGGATCTAACCAGTTCTGATGCGCAAACATTAAAATGGTGGCTGTTAGAAAAGTTGTGGCTGCAATGGTTAACGATGATTTTCTTCCAAAAGCTAAACCAAACAACATGGTTGCCCAAGCTACATAAATGATAGATTCATATGCATTACTCCAAGGTGCATTTCCACTAATATACCATCGTCCTAACAAGCCAAGAATATGAAAAGCAAAAAGTACAACAGTAATTCCTATCAATACTTTTACAACTTTCCCAATCCATTTTTTATCATTAAAGATTTGAAGAATCACAAAGAAGATTAAGAAAACACTTACATATCCGTAATACTTAGCTAGTTTTTTAAATACTTGTGCTTTGTTATATGCTATTTCTGCTTCAATCTTATCGTCACTTGGATATACCTCAGCACCATATTTCTTCTGGAAATTTTTAATTCCATCTAATATTTTACCAGCTTCTGTATAATTACCTGTTCGTTTGGCATCTTGTAAAAGTCGAATATAAACGGGTAAAGATTGTCTTACAAATAATGAATCATTTCCTGTATAATTAGCTCTTGAAGATTCTGGGAAAGAAACCCAAGTATTGTTTTCATCATTAAGTTTTGGGTAGATTCTTAGAATACTTAAACTTAAAGCTTGAGAAAATAAATAGATACGTTTTTCAATTTTGATAACATCTTTTTCAAATTTACTCTTCACATTTTTCTTTTCAGCATCCGCAGCATATTGCCTAATTTTTGATGCTCCCTTTTCGTCATAAAAATCTGCTAAACTAGCATGAGTAGCCTCTTTTTTTACACCAATAATTTCACGAATTTCTGTATTTCCTTTTTCTAGATAAATAAAAGGAACATTGAACCATAGTTTAGAGTTTTCAATTATAGAAAGAAAAACCTGACTAGGATTCATACCGTTAAAATTTTCACTCTGACTTACCTTTCTTACCAATTCTGATGAAAATGTATGTGCAGGTTTCATTCTACCGCCAGCATCTTGTATGATAAGCTTATTAAATTCTTCAGCATGTTTTACATCAACCAAATTGGCTTTTAAAACAGAATCTATTTGTTGTGCTGTAATTCTATTAGCCGTGTGATCTTCCTGAGCTTGACTTATTCCACTAATACTTAAGAAAAATCCAATAAACAGCGTTAAGGCAGCTTTTTTCTTTTTGACTTTATTCAACGATTTTTTTAAGGAATCAAAACGTGTTCCTGGAGCAAATAGAATAGATATCATACCAAAGTATAATAGAGAATAACCGATATAAGTAATGAGAGTTCCCCAAAAATCATGATTAACAGATAGGTGAGTTTGTTCTACTTCTCCTGATAAATCATAACTTGCTTGGAAAAATTTATAACCTTTATGATCTAAGATATGATTCATATAAATTTTATAATCAAAAGTTTCCTCTGGATCAATAACGGTGATTTCACTTGCAAATGCTGCAGCACTTTCAGAACCCGGATACTTGTCTAATTGAAAATCATTTAATTTAATACTAAATGGAGTTTCTAATTGTTGTGGTCCGTAATCTACTCTAATATTTAAACCGTTTAAAGTAAGTTGAGTAGGCCTTTGTGGGGCATATTTACCACCATAGATTAAAATTTGTTTTGTTTCTTCATCAACGGTAATATCTAAAACTAACGCATCTAATTTTTGTTCGTCTTTCTTGTCGCCTCTAAAAGTTTTCAGTTCCCCTTTAATTATTGGTTGTGGAATTACAAAAGGTAATCCGCCTACATTATATAAAGATCTTAGTTGAAAAGGTTGAATGCTGTCTTTTGTTACAGTTCCTTCAACTCTATCAGCCATTCGCATCCAGGTCCCATCATTTCTTGTCTGAATTAGTAAACTTCCTTCTTCTCTAAAAATATTGACAGTCCCAGCATTATCTGGAGCTTCAAAACCTACTAAAACACCATGAATATTTTGTAGGGCTCCTTTTTTAATATAATGTTCGTGACGAGAACCACTGCTAGATTCAACGATAAATAAATGCTCTTCCCCATTTTCATCTTCTACAAATTTTTCCTCTGCCCAAGGAAGGTATTCAGCAAGTTCTATAGAAACTTGTTTCCCTTTAAAATTATTTTCAAAACCCCAGTTATTGCTTCCTTTTGCTGAAAATAAAGTAGGTTTGTTAAATGTTTTCTGGACTTCATTATTATCAATAACAACATTTAAATAAGTGGTTTCTGACAAGAACTTATTTGTAGATTCTCCTTCGTTGATTAACATTAGACCTTCATAGCCTGCATATCGGGTAATACCTGCTCCAATTAAAATAAAAAGAAAAGCTAAATGAAACATTAAGACAGGCCATTTCTCTTTTCTAGTCAATCGATAACGAAAGATATTTCCAAAGAAATTGATCACAAAAAAGACCATAATTGCTTCAAACCACCAGGCATTATAAACCAAAGCTTTTGCAGTTTGTGTTCCGTAATCATTTTCAATAAAAGTTGCAACACCCATGGCGATAGCAAAGGCTATAAAAAGGACTGCCATTAAACGAGTAGAGTAGAAAATATTAAAAATTTTTTTCATCTAGAAAAGCTTTTTATAAAGGACTACAAATTTACGGATTAAACATTAAAATAGTATAGCATTTACTTCTTTTTTAGATGTAAAAAAACCCTATTAATTATGTATCAATAAGGGATTTGGTTTTATTTTTTTTCTGAAGGAATAGGAGGAGGTCCTTCTGGTATGATGGCTTTATAAACTTCTTTTCCTTTTCGTTCTTTGTATTTGTCTTTAACTTTTTTTACCAGCGTTGAATTTTCAAACAAATCTAACATTGTCATAGACATAGCTTTGGAAGAATAAATCATTCCTTTATGTCCAATACTCATTCCGCCGCAAGCAACAACTGCCCAAGAATGCCAAGGAGTATCTTTAGGAGCTGTTGTTACTCTTAAATTAATATTAGCAACATTCCAACTCACATCGCCAACATCAGTAGATCCGCCACCCGAATTCTCTCTTGTATTTTCTAATGGTTTAATATTACTATTCATTCCAACTTGTTCTTTTTTGGTAATCTCTTGAATTTTCTTACCAAAAGCAATTTCATCTTCAGTATATTCTATGGGACCTAACAATTCTAAATTGTTTTGCATGATTTTTCCTCCTTCACGATTTACCAATACTTCATAAATTCCGGAAATTAAAGAAACTTTATAATCAACATCAGCTAAGATTGCAGCTCCTTTTGCCATTTCTTGAACACGTTCATAAACAGGTAGCATTCCAGAACGTTTACTGACTCTTACTCGCACCCATAGTCTTGAATAATCAGGAACAACGTTAACAACTTGACGACCATCTTGAATATGATAATGCATTCTTACAGTTGGCTTCACATGTTCTCTGTAATAATTAATCCCAGAAGTATATAATTCTAAAGTATCTGAAGCACTTCGACCATTCCAAGGATCAGCAGCTGCATGTGCAGCTTGACCAAAAAATTCAACTTTAAAATCGACCAATGCTAAAGAACTTTGTACATCCGATTCTGTTTTTGCCGCAGGATGCCAGCTGATATTTACATCTACATCATCCCACAAACCTGCATTAACCATCCATATTTTCCCAAAGAATTTTTCTTCTGATGGGGTTCCGAAAACCTTTACCGTTCCTTTTATTTTACCATCTTCAATTAATTCTTTGATGGTAATTGCGGCACCTAAACTTCCAGCACCAAATAAATTATGTCCGCAACCATGACCAGCAGCTCCTTCCTTTAAGGTGATTTTGTGGGTTGTGCTTTTTGTGAAATTCCTGGCAAAGCATCAAATTCCCCTAAAACACTAATAACAGGAGAACCAGAGCCATAAGTAGCAACAAAAGCTGTTGGCATTCCGGCAACGCCTCTTTCTACTTTAAATCCTTGTTTTTCTGCATAACCTGCTAAAATTTCAGCAGATTTAGTTTCTTCAAAAGCTGTTTCAGCTAAACTCCAGATTTCATCACTAATTTTAATGAGTTCTGTTTTGTGTTTCTCAACTGATTTTAATAATGCTTTTTTGTTTTTTGAGAGTCCTTTTTGACCATAGAAAGTGATTGATACAAAAAGTATCAATACGGAAAGTATTGTGCGTTTCATTTATAATAGGTTGAAAATTATGATGTAAAAGATACTCTTATTCTTCTACTGAGTCAATTAAAATAGTAATTAAATCGATTGCAGCCTTTGCGATTTTTGTTCCAGGGCCGAAAACACCCACAGCACCAGCATCAAACAAGAACTGATAATCTTGAGCTGGAATTACACCACCCACAATCACCATAATATCTTCTCGTCCATAACTTTTTAACTCCTCGATTACTTGGGGAACCAATGTTTTATGACCTGCTGCTAAAGATGAAATTCCTAGGATATGAACATCGTTTTCTACGGCTTGTTTTACGGCTTCTTTTGGCGTTTGAAATAAAGGGCCAATATCTACGTCAAAACCTAAATCTGCATAACCTGTAGCCACTACTTTTGCACCTCTGTCATGACCATCTTGACCTAACTTTGCTATCATGATACGAGGGCGCCTTCCTTCTAATTCAGAAAATTTATCTGCTAATTCAGCAGCTTCTTTAAAAAGTTTATCGTCTTTAATTTCTTTACTATACACGCCAGATATGGTTTTGTGAACGGCTTTATGTCTTCCGAACACTAGTTCTAAAGCGTCAGAAATTTCGCCCAAAGTTGCTCTATCTCTTGCTGCTTTTACAGCCAAATCTAATAAATTTTTATTCTGATGACTATCAGAATCTTCTGAATTTAAACTTAATCTAGCAGCTTCTGTTAAATCGTCTAATCTTTCTTTTACTTTAACTGAGTTTCTTTCAAATTTTAACCGATTTAAACGTTCTATTTGTGACTTACGAACAGCTTCGTTATCAACTTCTAAAATGTGAAGCGGATCTTCTTCTTTTAGTTGATATTTGTTAACGCCAACTATAATGTCTTGTCCGCTATCTATTTTTGCTTGTTTTTTTGCTGCGGCTTCTTCAATACGCATTTTTGGAATTCCTTTTTCAATTGCTTTTGTCATGCCACCTAGTTCTTCAACTTCTTGCATTAGCTCCCAGGCCTTTTTAGCAATATCTTCTGTTAATTGCTCTACATAATAACTTCCTGCCCAAGGATCTACCGTTCTAGTAATTTGAGTTTCGTCTTGTAAGTATATTTGTGTATTTCTTGCAATTCTTGCTGAAAAATCGGTTGGCAATGCAATCGCTTCATCCAATGCATTGGTATGTAGACTTTGGGTTCCTCCAAATGCAGCTGCCATAGCTTCAATAGTTGTTCTTGCAACATTGTTAAAAGGATCTTGTTCTGTTAGACTCCACCCACTTGTTTGACAATGTGTTCTTAAGGCTAACGATTTTGGATTTTTTGGATTGAATTGTTTCACCATCTTAGCCCAAAGCATTCTTGCTGCTCTCATTTTAGCTATTTCTGTAAAATGATTCATCCCAATAGCCCAAAAAAATGATAATCTTGGAGCAAATGAATCAATATCCATTCCCGCTTCTAAGCCTTTTTTGATGTATTCTAATCCATCTGCTAAAGTGTAAGCTAATTCAATTTCAGAAGTTGCGCCAGCTTCTTGCATGTGATATCCAGAAATTGAAATTGAATTAAATTTCGGCATATGCTTGCTCGTATATTCAAAAATATCGGCAATAATTTTCATGGATGGAGAAGGAGGATAGATATAGGTATTTCTGACCATAAATTCCTTTAGAATATCATTCTGAATAGTTCCTGAAAGTTCTTTTTGATCAACTCCTTGTTCTTCAGCGGCAACAATATAAAATGCTAAAATTGGTAATACAGCACCATTCATGGTCATAGAAACGGACATTTTATCCAGTGGAATTCCATCAAACAAGATTTTCATATCTTCTATAGAGTCGATGGCGACACCTGCTTTTCCTACATCTCCTTGTACGCGTTCATGATCTGAATCATACCCTCTGTGGGTTGCTAAATCAAAAGCTACGGATAACCCTTTTTGACCCGCTTCTAAATTTCTTCTGTAAAATGCATTACTTTCTTCAGCTGTAGAAAAACCAGCATATTGTCTAACGGTCCAAGGTCTTCTCACAAACATGGTAGAATAGGGGCCTCTTAAATTTGGAGCAATACCCGCAATAAAACCTTCATGAGCAAAGGTTTTTAATTCTTTAATTTCTGTAAAATTTAGCGATAAATGATCTAACTTTTTTCTAGCCATCCTCAAGTTTCATTAGTCTGTATAGTTTAGCACGTATTTTTTTATTTCATCTTCTCTTTGCTTAACTTTTTGTGTTACTACTATTTTGTAAGTAACTAAAAACACAACAAGAATTAATAAAATCACCAACAAAAACAACACAGAATCGCCAAAGAGGAAATATGAAAACTCTAATAATATCAGCGAAATTATAACAAGTGTTAGCGAAAATATAAACATATGTCTTCGCATTCTTCTCTTTAAAGATTTAATTTCTTTTTTTTCTGTGCTTGAATAACTCTAAGCTCTACTATTTCATTGGTGTTTCCGTTCATAATTATTCCGTATCCAATCTTTTCTGTTCGTGTTGCTCTGAAAGCCTTCTTTGAAGGATTGGGGGAATTAATGTTTTTGAATTGTTATTTTTTAAAAATGGATAGATTTCAAGATTTTCTTTCATCATATCATTTTTATTGGGTAATTTATTGGTTCCTAATAAGGTAATTTGATTTTCATCAAATTGTTTTTGTTCCTTATGAGCACTTTCTTCAATTTTATTTTGAATGGTTCCTTTTTTTAATTGTGATAAAAAACCACCGTTTTTCTCTAGTTGTTTGAAAACTTCTAAGGCCTTTTCAGCTAGTTGCTTTTCAATATTTTCGATATAGTATGTACCTTTAGCGACTTCTTGTGCTTCAGAAAGATACGCTTCTTTTTGTAAAACTAACAATTGATTTCTAGCGATACGTTCGCCAAATTCATTTGATTTGTGATACAATGCATCATAGGATACATTGGATATGGTATTAGAGCCACCTAAAACAGCACTCATACATTCACTTGTTGTGCGTAGCATGTTTACGTTATAATCGTAAATAGTTTTATTTCGTTTGCTAGGTTTTGTAAATATATGCACCGTAATATTTTCGATTCCATGTTCTTTTAACAAGGCTTCATGTAAGATACGAAAAGCTCTTAACTTAGCGATTTCAAAAAAGTAATTACTACCTGTAGAAAAAACATAATGAATTTTTGAGGCGATAGAAGTTCCGAAAATCTCTATATACTCGTTTGTGTGTGCTAAAGCATATGCTAACTCTTGAACTGAATTTGCTCCAGCATTTTGGTATAAAGAAGCATTAACACAAATAGAGTTGTCAACTCTGTTGATAAACTTATTCGTTTCTGAGATATCTGATTTTAAGTTTATAAACCAATTACCAGTTTTTGCAAGATTACCAATGATATCAATTTGATAAAAGGTAAAATTACTATTACAATATTTATCTAATTCGATGATGAAATCGGCATCTAAAAATTGGAAATTAAAATAAATGTATGTTTTTGTGAGATTTATTTGATTTAATAAGTTCTTATAATCGAAAGTTTTTGTTGCGATAAACTGGATTGCTGTTGCGCCTCTTTCTAGACTATCTAAGGCTAATTTATTTGCAATGGTTATATCATCCACAAAAATAGATTGACATATTTTATAGCCTTCTTTTGGTAAAGCGATATGAGTATTACTTCTGTCTTCTTTGGTATAAAATGGTTTAACGGTAATTCCTTCTTTGGAGGTCCAGAGTAGCGAATCATTATAATCTGCACCTTTTAAATCTACTTGAATTTTTTGTTTCCAAGCTGCAGGTGTTATTTTATCAAATTCATCAAAAGAGAAGGTATCCATCTATTTTTTTAAGGTATCAATTTCTATAATATATATATCTTCATTTTTCTTTTTCATCAAATATTTTTCTCTAGCAAATCGTTCTAACTGAAGAGAATCTTGCAATTCTTTAATCGTTTTTTTGTCTTTGCCTATTTCTTTTTTATAAAAGGTGATGGTATTTTTTAGTTCTTTAATTTCTTTGTCAAATTCTCTGTTGAGTTGCACATTACTATCAAAGAAAAACATCCATATTAAAAATATAGCTAGTATAAAAATATAAAAATTTGTCAGAAATTTAAATAGCTTATTTTCTTTTATTTTTTTTAAAAACATAGTTTAAAGACGTTCACTAATTACAGTTCTAACGATATCTATGGCAACAGTATTATATCGATCATTTGGAATAATAATATCTGCAAAATTTTTAGTGGGTTCAATAAATTGTTGATGCATCGGTTTTAAAGTGTTTTGATACCTACTTAACACTTCTTCAATATCCCTTCCTCTTTCTGTAATATCTCTTCTTACTCTTCGAATCAATCTTTCATCAGCATCTGCATGAACAAATATTTTAATATCAAATAGGTCTAATAATTCTTTGCTATTAAAAATTAATATACCTTCTACGATCACTACTTTTCTTGGGTGGGTTTTGATGGTGTCTTTTGTCCTATTATGGGTAACAAAAGAATATACCGGTTGTTCGATGATTTCACCCGCTCTGAGAGCTGCTATGTGTTTGTTTAATAAATCGAAGTCAATAGCTCTTGGATGATCAAAATTAATTTTAGTTCTTTCTTCATAAGAAAGATTGTCTGTTGCCTTGTAATATGAATCTTGAGAAATGACACAAACTTCATCTTCAGGAAGTTCATTTATAATCTGATTAACAACAGTTGTTTTTCCACTTCCAGTACCACCAGCGATTCCAATTACGAGCATCTTCTAAGATTATTAATTTGATAAATAATTGGAAACAAATTTAGCAAAATAATAATGGAGTGAACGCAAAAAAGAGTTCTTTCAAAGAAAGAACTCTTTTGGAGCCGATGGAGGGACTCGAACCCACGACCTGCTGATTACAAATCAGCTGCTCTAGCCAGCTGAGCTACATCGGCTTTTTAAGCGATTGCAATATATTTTTTTTATGAACACGGCAAAGTTAAAAATGATATTTTTTTCGGGATGAGAGGATTGCCTTATTTCTTTATTGATCCTCCATTGATTTGTTGCAAATTAAAGTGCTACATCTTTATAAGAAAATAAATTTTCTACAAATCTGTTTCACTTCTATTTGTCGGGATGAGAGGATTCGAACCTCCGATCTCTGGTCCCCCAGACCAGCACTTTAACCGGACTAAGCTACATCCCGTATCTAATTTCACAAATATAAAACTGATTTGAAAAAGAAACAACTTTTATGCTAAGGCTTCTTTGTAGGTTTTTAAGCAGCGCTCTCTAGCTAATTTATGATCTACCATAGGAGTAGAATAGGTGAGTTCTTGAAAATCTGGAACCCATTTACTAATGTATTTTAATTCTTTGTCAAATTTTTGGATCTGAGTTGTAGGATTAAAAATCCTGAAATAGGGTGCGGCATCTACACCAGTACCAGCGACCCATTGCCAGTTTCCAACATTACTAGCCATTTCATAATCATGTAGTTTTTCAGCGAAATAAGCTTCTCCCCATCGCCAATCAATCAATAGGTGTTTGCAAAGAAAACTTCCTACCAACATTCGAATTCGGTTGTGCATAAAACCAGTTTTATTTAATTGTCGCATTCCAGCATCAACTAAAGGATAGCCTGTTTCTCCATCACACCATTTTTTAAATTCTTCTTCGTTATTTCTCCAAAGAATTCGATCATATTTAGATTTAAAAGCATCTTTATGTGTGTGCGGAAAATGCCATAAAATTTGCATGAAAAATTCGCGCCAAATTAATTCTTTCAGAAATGTTGGATTTTCTTGTTCGCTTGCCCTAGAAACCATTTGTCTTACACTGACTGTTCCAAAACGTAGATGCGGACCTAGTTTAGAGGTATTGTCTAGTGCAGGAAAATTTCTTGTTTCTTCGTACTCATTTATAATTCTTGAATTAAAAATATATTCTTGAATTGGTACTGAAGTTTGTTTGAATCCAATATCTTCTAGCGTTATGTTATTCGATTCACTTTCAGAAGAAATTTGGCTTAATAAGTCTTCCGAAGGATAGTTTTTCTTTTTATTAGTATGATAAGCTTCTAGCCATTTTTTAGAATAAGGTGTATAAACTACATAAGGAAGTCCATCTTGTTTGGTGATTTCATTTCTTTCAAAAATCACTTGGTCTTTATAGGTTTGAAATTTAATATTTTTTGAAGCTAGTATTTTTTCAATTTCTAAATCTCTTTGAATCGCATAAGGTTCATAGTCATGATTTGTAAAAACGTTAACTAAATCATGTTCTTCTACTAATGATTGAAAGATTTCTTTTGGAGTTCCGTGGTAAATATTGATTTGTTTTCCTATAGATTTCAGATGCTCATTCATTTTACTTAATTCGTTATGAATAAATGAAATACGGGCATCATCTTTTGGAAGTTTGTGTAAGATTTCTGTGTCAAAAATAAAAATAGGTAAGATTTTTTCTTCAGATTGTAATGCATGAAATAGTCCTACATTATCATGTAAACGCAAATCTCTGCGAAACCAAAAAATAGAAATTTTACTCATTACTTTTTATATTCTCCAAATAATTCTATTAACTTTTTTTGACGATAATTAAAGATTTGTTCTAGTTTTGGTTTCACCAAAAAAGGATGAATTAATTGTCCTAACACTCCAAAAGGAACTTTATAATCAATAATATCTTCCATTTCTACTCCGCCATCAATTTCATGAATAAAATGTTTATGATGCCAAAAAGCATAAGGGCCATATAATTGTAAATCAACAAAATATTTACCTTCAGAATACTGTGTTATTTCACTTACCCATTTTGATTTTACTCGAGCTACAGGTGTAACACTATATTCAATAATTTGCCCTGCATACATAGGTCTATCTGCACCAGAAACAATTGTGAAATTCATTTCAGGAGGTGTAAGGTTTGACAGATTTTTTGGGTTTGATAAGAACTCCCAAGCTTTTCCTAAGGTAATAGGTAGTTTTTGTTTTTTATGTAGTTTGTATATTTTCATGACTAGTTATGTATGAATATATAAAGATTCAATGAAGTTGCAATACATAACCAAATCATGTAAGGAAGTAATAAATAACTAACTTTTTTCTGTTCTTTTAAATAGGTAAGGAAGAAATAAAATATCAGTGCAGTTAATAAAGTAATAATTATAAGAGCTAATAATACTTGTTGTTGATTAAAGAATATGTAATTCCAACTAACATTAAAAACTACTTGAATGATAAATAATGAAAGCTTTTTATCTGTATATTTTTTTGTAAATAAATACATTAAATATATAGAAAAACAAATCATAATGGAAGTCCAAGCTACTCCAAAAACCCATCCTGGAGGAGTCCAAGGTGCTTTTTCTAAGCCCATGTACCAAAAAGATTGTGGGCCATTATTCATAAGCCAGCTTCCGAGTCCTAAGCCACCAAAATTAATAGCTAGAAATAAAATTAAATATTTGATATATCCTTTCATTCTTATTTTTCTAGCTGTTCAATTTTCTTTAAAATTTGATCAGCTTCTACATATTTTTGATCACTTGCACTTCTGTCTATAGATTGCAAATCATACCCTTCTTTCATTTTCTTTTTATACTGATCTTCTAATTTTTCAACTTCAGTTTTCTTTTTAAATAATCCGAACATAACTATTGTAGGTGTTTTTTTATTTTTGAACTCATAGGAGAAGTTGTTGAAAAGTAATAATCAATTAGCTCACCGTTTTCATCAACTAGGTATTTTTGAAAGTTCCATTTTACTGAAGAGTTTTTTCTTCCGTTTTCTGATTTACTCGTTAGCCAGGTGAATAAGGGATGTTGTTTGTCTCCTTTTACATCAACTTTTTCAGTGATAAGAAAAGAGACTCCGTAGTTAACTTGACAAAATTCTTTAATTTCATCCGAATTACCAGGCTCTTGTTTTCCGAATTGATTACAAGGAACTCCAACGACAACTAATTTATCTTGATATTCATCGTATAATCTTTGTAAATCTTTGTATTGCGGTGTAAAACCACATTTAGAAGCTACGTTTACAAACAAGATTTTTTTCCCTTGGTAAGATGATAAATCTATAGATTTTCCCTGCAAAGAGTCAATCTTTATCTCGTATAATGATTTTGGGGCTGACATTTCTAAAGGTTTATTAGTTGTTGATAATGTCTTTAAAAAGACGATAAATGGATTCATTTATATTTTAAAACTTACGATTCCACAATCCATTTCAAAAATTTGTCCAGATAATGATGCGGCTTTCGTAGATAATAAAAATTCTGCCATGTCAGCCACTTCTTCTGGATTCAAGTATTTTTTAAGAGGGTGACGTTCTGTGATATTTTCAATCATCTTGTCATTTCTTAATAATTTTGAAGCTAATTCTGTATCGGTAACTGTGGGTGCAATTGCGTTAATACGAATAGTAGGAGCAAATTCTGCTCCTAAAGATTTCACCAATCCTTCAACGGCTGATTTTGCTGCAGCTACGCTGGCATGAAAAGGCATTCCTAACTTTGTAGCCACTGTACTAAATAATACAATTGATGGACTATTACCTTTTTTAAGTAATGGTAAATAATGTTGAATTGTTTTTACAGCTCCTATCACATTTATTTCAAAATCATTTCTGAAATCGTCCAATTTTAAACGTGATATAGGTTTAAGGTTGATACTACCTGGGCAATAAACAATAGAATCTACTTCATCTATGTTTGGTAATGTGTCAACTAATACATCACACGTGTAATGTGTTAAGTTGGTATGTGTAATATTAGGGGATACTCTACTAATATTAATAATTTGATTTCCTTCTACAAGTTTTTTAAGTATGGCATTACCAATACCTCGACTGCCGCCTACAATTAAAATTTTTCGCATTTTAACTTGAAGTTAATGGTCGCCCTTTTAATCTTTTTTCAATTTTTTGTTTGATCACCGTCAATCGTTTCATTAAATCCATCAAATCAGAATCTTTTGTTTCTTTGTAGACGTCATTTATTTCCAAAATCAAACCTTTTACCTCTCTTGAAGCAATAATACGATCACTTGTAGTAATGAACTTGTGTTTTCTGTGCTCAAATTCTGTAGCTCTTTCTATTAAATCCATTGTTTAATCTTTTAAATAGTTCAATAATTCATTAATTTTTGAAGGAGTATTAAACTCTCCTCCGTAGTATGAGGTAACTGTTGCTGATGTATCATCTTTAATACCTCTAGATGATACGCATAAATGTTTAGCATCTATAATTACTGCGATATCTTCTGTTTGCAAAATATTTTTTAAATCTTCTGCAATCTGATTTGTTAATCTTTCTTGTACTTGAGGTCTCTTAGCATAGTATTGTACGATGCGATTTAATTTAGAAAGCCCAATTACTTTTCCAGATGAAATATATGCGATGTGTGCTTTTCCTATGATAGGAACGAAATGATGTTCGCAATTAGAGTAGAATGTAATATTCTTCTCTACCAACATTTGATTATATTGATATTTGTTATCAAATAAAGCAATTTTTGGCTTATTATTAGGGTTTAATCCAGAAAATATTTCATCAATATACATTTTAGCCACTCTTTTAGGCGTTCCTTTTAAAGAATCGTCTGTAAGATCTAGGCCCATTACGTCCATTATTTCTTGAAATAGGATTGAAATTTTTTCTTTCTTTTCTTCATCAGAAAGTAAGAAAGCGTCTGGTTTCATTGGAGTTTCTAGCCCCGTATATAAATGATCATCTCCAACTTCTTCATGAGAGAATCCATTTAGCTTGTAACCGTTTATTTTTTCTTTTGTTAATGTTTCTGTACTCATATTGTTTCTTTTTTTAGTGCTGTTTTTAAGTACTCTAAGCTTAAAACAAAGCACTGTTTTTATCTTTTTGAAATAGAGTTGTTCGAGATTTGTCTTTGTCTAGTACATTTAAACCTTCCACTTTCAAATTCTCTCAGTTTGCTATGTTTTGTTTTTCTACCCTGTACTCTTTGTCTCCAGAGTTTAAAACTTTTAGGTTTCATTTGTGTTCTCATAAGCGTAATTACATCTTGCTCAGTTAACTCAAATTGAAACTTTATGGCATCAAACGTGGTTCTGTCTTCCCATGCCATTTCAATGATTCTATCAATTGCTCTTTCAGATAAATTATTCATACGCAGGTAGTGAATATTTTTCTTGACAGTCTGCCTTAAATGTCATCATTTTATCAAAGAACTTTTTATTTTCTTTAAAAGTCTTATTAATTTTAAAGCGAATGAATTTTCCTTGTGCGTGAATACTCAAGCCATTTGTTTTATAGATTACTAATTGTCTATAAGGAATTATCCAGCTAAAGCTTTGAAGTCCTTTATTAATCATGACAATAATTCCATTAGGTCTTAATTCAATGTTTCCATAATTAATGTCAGAAACCTTGTTTAAGAGGTCATTAATATTACTACTTACTTCTTCAATGATCATTCTTTTAGATCCAATTCCTCCCATTTTTAACGATTGAATTAAACCAAAAGGCAGTCCTAATAAATTGTTAGTAAGATCTTTTGCATCGTTGTTTGTATGAGTCGTAGTAAATATCATTTCCTTAAATAATTATTCAAATATAGTTTTGTTTAACGACTTATTAAAACTGTTAAACAAATATTAACATTTAATTATCATACGTTAATTAAATAAAAGATAGTGTGATGTAAAAGTAGTAGTTATTGCTAGTTTTTTTGATTAAAACTAGTCTTTTCCTTTATGTTTTAATAGAATATTTCTATTTGTTAAGGTGTGTCTCTTTAGAATACGGTTGCTTTCTTTGATGACATTAGAATTCTTCTTTAAATTCCATAAAGCATCAGAAGCTTTTCTTCTATTTTTTTTAATATCCACAATAGGTAAAGGATAATCTTCCCCTAGAATAAAATGATGTAATTGTTGTTCTAAAGGAGTCATTAAATAAGGTTCATGGGCAAAAACAGTATCTAATTTTCTTAGTTCTGGCACCCACTTTTTTATAAAAACAGCATCTTCATCATGTTCAATTCCGTTTTTAACCGGATTGTAGATTCTTAGATTATTGATGCCAGTTTCACCTGCTTGCATTTGCAATTGAGGAAAGTGTATTCCTGGTTCAAAATCTAAAAACATTTGAGATAAGTGCGTGGTAGCATCTTGCCAAGGTTGCCATAAAATATGGGTAAAAAAGGAAACTGTTAATGCTCTCATTCTAAAATTTAAATACCCAGTTTCATTGAGGCATCTCATGCAAGCGTCTACCAAAGGGAATCCTGTTTGTCCACTTTTCCAGGCGTCTTGATATTTTTTTGAAATTGATTTTTTTAGTTTATGATAGCCTTTATTAATACTAGCTTCTTCCATTACATGTTCCATTTCAAATTTTTGAATAAAATGTGCTTGCCATCTTAATCTAGATAAAAATGCACCAATGTGTTTTCCGTTTGCAGTGTTTTTTATTTGTTCTCCCTTTTGAAACACTTCCCTTACAGATAGGTTTCCCCAAGCTAAATATGGTGAAATTCGGCTACAGCTAGTTCTCGATAATTCTGGTTTTGAGATGTGAAACATATACTCTTTATGTCTTTCATTAAAGAAAGTATTCGCATATTTCCAAGCGAGTGTTCTTCCACCTTTTTGAAATTTCGTATCTCTTGAAGTTTCTAAAGAAATTGGATGTGATATTTTTTCTATTTGTTTTACTACATCATTGCTCAATAATTGATTTTCTTTTGGGTTGAATTTTTCTAATTTCTTAGTCATATATAACTCCCAATTTTCGTACCAGTACTCTCTATTTTGAATACCTCTTTGTACTCCGTTATTAATGTTTTCTATCCAATTAATATTGTTGTTTCTACAATATCTAGTGAAATCTTTATCTCTATTATATGTAATTAGAATGCCTGTTTCTTGATGTGAAAAAACAGTGTCAATTTTATAAAAATTCTGGATTTGATTTAAGAGTCCAATGATATCTGATTGCACACTTAAGACTTTCGTATTGTAATTTTCTAATTCTTTGTTGATGTCAACTATAGACTGCTTGATAAAATCCCAATGACGATTGTTATAATGCTCATCATTTAACAAAATATTTTCGAATGCATATAAAATTAGAAATTTTTTATCGCTTTTAATAGCATTAGTTATGGCTTCATTATCATGTAAACGAAGATCTCTTTTTAACCAAACGATATTTATAGTCCCTCTAATATTCATCAGCATTTTCTATTATATGTTGCGCTTTTACTTTGATTCTTGATAAATCACCAGCAGGTATTTTATTGAGAAGATTATACATCATTCCCATTCTTCTATTGCTAGAAAGTTCTTTTCTTTTATCATCTAAGAAATTCCAATACAGACTATTAAACGGACAAGCTTTGTCTGTCACTTTTTCTTTTTTATTATAATGACATCCAGAGCAATAATTGCTCATTTTGTCAATATAATTTGCAGAAGAAACATAAGGTTTGGTTGCAATCTTTCCTCCGTCGGCAAACTGACTCATACCTCGTGTATTTGTTAATTGAACCCATTCAATAGCATCATTGTAAATTCCTAAATACCATTGATCTACTTCATCTGGATGTATTTGCATTAGCAAAGCAAAATTCCCAGTAATCATCAATCGTTGAATATGATGGGCATATGAGTTGTCTAAAGAATTATTGATGGTATTTTTTAAACAGTTCATTTTTGTTTCTCCATTCCAAAAGAAATTTGGAAGTTTATTTCGATTGTTTAAAGTGTTAAGGTTTTTGTAGGCTGGCATGAGTGCCCAATACATGCCTCTCATGTATTCTCTCCAACCAATAATTTGACGAATAAATCCTTCTACTTGCGAAATATGAATTTCATCTTTTAAAATTCTATAGGTTACTAGAACTTTTTCAATGACTTCTTTAGGAGAAATCAATTTAATATTCATGGCAAATGAAATTCTAGAATGATATAAATTCACTTCATTTGTATCCATGGCGTCTTGATAATCTCCAAAATGAATTAGTAAATGTTCACAGAAATAATCTAATTGCTCTAAGGCTTCTTTTCTTGATGTTGGATATTCGAAACTTTTTGCATTAATTCTCCCAATTGTTTTAATTCCAGCTTCTTGTATTTCTTCTAGAAGACTAGAAACATCTTTTAAAAAGATTTGATGAGGTGGAATTAGCGTGTCTTGTTTCCATTTCTTGCGATTCGATTTGTCATAATTCCATTCACCACCTTCAGGTTGATTTCCCTCCATTAATAAATGATGTTTCTTTCGCATATTTCGATAGAAGTTTTCCATCAAATATTGCTTCTTCCCTTTAAAGAAATCCTTTAATTCAGTTCTAGAAGTATAAAAATGTTCGCTATCTAATACTTCATTTTCTATAGAAAGTTCATCGCAAAATTCTTTCAGTTGTTTGTCTAATCGATATTCATCTGGAAAGAGGTATTCAAAACGTTCAATTGAATTATTTTCAATGATTTGATTGAGATTCTTAGCTAAATCTTGCTGATTTCTTTCATCATTAATTTGATAATAAATAACTTGATGGTTCTTTGCTTTTAACTCGTTCGAAAAACTTCGCATCGCAGAGAAAAAACCAACAACTTTTTGAATATGGTGTTGCACATAATCGGTTTCTTGTCGCATCTCAAAGAGACAATAGGTAACATCGTCATTTACTTCTTGAAGCCAAGAATGTTGATGGTTAAGTTGATCTCCCAATATGAGTCTTAGTGTTTTCATTAGAACAGCGTTTGTTGTAACCATAATTTTCTAAACGAATGATTTGAGTCATAACGTTCTGCTTGTAATTGTGTATTAAATTTTCGATCTCTTGGGTCATTACCAACTCCAGAAACATACATCCAATTTCCATAGTTGCTATGTACATCATAATCTAATAGCATAGCTTCAAAATAAGCAGCGCCAATTCTCCAATCTAACTTCAATTCTTTGGCGAAATAAGAAGCCACATTTTGTCGACCACGATTGCTCATCCAACCCGTTTCTTTTAGTTCAATCATGTTGGCATTTACAAAATCATCTTGAGTTTCTCCATTAATCCATTGCTGAATTGTTTTTTTATGAGAACTCCATTCATAATTTTTATGTAAAATTCCGCCTAATTTAAAAATGTTATTTCCATGTTTCAGGGATATATATTTGAAATAATCTCTCCAAATTAATTCAAAAATGAGCCAATACGTTGATTGATTCTTATACTGTTCTTGCTCAAATTTCTTGATATTCCAATAAATTGTTCTTGCAGATAGACTTCCATTTGCTAACCAAGGTGAAAATTTTGAACTATAATCTACACCAATCAATCCATTTCTGGTTTTTTTGTAAAACCCTAGTTTTTTTGTTTCAAAAAAGTAATCATTCAATCTATTTAAAGCTACTGTTTCACCACCTTTAAAAGGAAAAGCAGTTTTTGAGTTTTGATGATACGTGTCAAACCCTAAATCGTTGAGTGATGGTATAGGAGTTTTTTCTTTCAAAAAATTGTCTTCTTCTAGCTTTTGAATTTGAACTTCTGATCGAATGTCTACATATTTTTCTAGCTTTTTTCGAAGGTTTGAAAAGAATTGAGGGATGTTTTGAATCGCTATATTAATGTCATCCGGATGGTACAAAAACTGATTGTATATTTCCTCTATTTTAATGTTTGAAGGCAAACTATCTTTTACAGATTCTGTAATATTTACTTCTTCAGAAGTCCATTCTTTTTGTTTGTAAATGGTATCTATTTTATAGAATTCACAGATGCCTTGAATTCTGTTTTCTGGTTTGTCTATATAAACTAGAAGAGTAATGTTTATTTTTAGTAATTGGTTTTGTAAATTTTTAAGTGTTTCTAATAAAAACTGACTTCTGAAAACTTCTGTTTTTTTAAAATTAAATGAATTATTCTGAAATAATTTTGGGTCAATACAATAGACAGCGATTACTTTTTTATGTTTTTCTATCGCAGTGAATAGAACTTCATTATCATGAGTTCTTAAATCATTTCCAAACCAAACTAACCCTGTTGTTTCTTGTTTCTTCTGCATTTTTCACTGCAATATTTTACTTGTTCCCAATTCTTTTCCCATTTCTTTCTCCAGCTGAAAGGTTTCCCGCAAATCAAACAAATTTTTTCTGGGAGGTGTTGTTTCTTCACTGAACTTATTTTACAATTCTATTAATCATTCCATTAAAGACAAACCAATGAAATGGTGTTACTAAATACCAATATAATCTACCTGCCAATCCTTTTGGTCGGAACGTAGCAGTTTGATATAAAATACCTTCTTCAATTTTAAATTCTAGCCAAGCTTCTCCGGGTAATTTCATTTCTGCGTAGAGTAGGAGCTTTTGTTGTTTTTTATCTGCATAAATAACTCTCCAGAAATCTAATGCGTCACCATGGACTAATTCTGTTGGGCTTCTTCGTCCTCTTCGTAGACCTGATCCACCGTAAAACTGATCAATAAAACCTCTAATCTTCCATAAGAAAGTTCCATAGTACCAGCCATTATCACCTCCTATAGACCAAATTTTATTGATGGTCTTTTCATTGTTGGTAACTTTTCTTTGCTTAAAATCTATAAAACATCCATATTTAGGGACATTAATAAATCGATGGATATAATCCTTTAGATTTCCACTACTGATGTAGGAATCTTTCCAGCTTGAAATAATACTGTTCTGTTCTATTTTAACAAAAGCTAATTTTACAGTTTTCTTATATTTCATTGGTGTTACTTCAAGTATTTTGTTGATGTTTGAAGTCTCACCTATGATTTCTATTCCCATGCTATTCACTAAAGTAGAAGCTAATTTATAGGAGGTTGATGTTACAAAATATAACCAATAGGAGGATAGTTTTGGTGTCATTATTGGAACGGTGACGATCGTTCTTTTCAATCCTCTCACTTCTGCAAATTGCAATAACATTTCTTTATAAGTTAAGATTTCTGGGCCATAGATATCGTAAGACTTGTTGTATAATTCGGTTTTACCAACGGAATTCGATAAAAATGATAAAACATCCCTTACTCCAATAGGTTGTGTTTTGGTATTTAGCCACTTTGGAGCAATCATAAACGGTAGCTTTTCTACCAAATCACGAATAATCTCAAAGGATGAACTCCCTGAGCCTACTATGACTCCAGCTTTGAATGTTGTCAAAGCATATTGAGACGATGCTAATGTGTTTTCTACATTTTTTCTAGACAATAGATGTTTAGAAAGCTTCGTGTCATTTGTAATTCCACTTAAATAGATGACTTGCTTTACCGCTGTTTTTTCTAAAGCATTTTTAAAATTATGTGCACAACGCTCTTCTAGTTCATGAAATTCTTTTGCAGAATTTGTCATGGAGTGAATCAAATAAAAAGCAGTATCAAAATTTAAAGGAATTGAATCTAAGTTGTCTGCCTTTAAGAAATCAGCTTCAATAAATTCAATATTTTTTTCTTGTGGATATAAATGTTCAACTCTAGCAATATCTCTTACGGTACAAATTAGATTATGTCCTTGGTTTAATAAAATTGGAATTAAACGTTTTCCGATGTAACCTGTTGCTCCAGTAATAAGAATTCTCATACTATTTCATTGAATTTAAATTTTAGGTCTTTGGTATTCAAAACGAGTGTTAGATTTAGATACGGCATACGCATCCAAACCATTGATTGCAGCCACTTTTGCTCTTGATAAATCTATAAAACCGTCCTTTTCTATAATGTCATCATTCACGTACAAGTTAGTGATTTCAGCAATGATATGTAATACGTTGTTTGATTTAATATGATATTCTTCTATAAATTTCATTTCCATTTGAACAGGAGATCCTTTTACAAAAGGTGCAATACAATTTTGATGATATTGAGACTCTAAATTTGTCATATCAAATTCAGAAACTTCTTGGTCATATTTTGCTGAACTATGATGGGCATCAGCTATAATATCTTCAAAAATATGATTGATGGTAAATATGCCAGTTTCCTTAATGTTTTTATAGGTATCTCTGGGAACTGTTGTTGGCCTTAAAATAAAACCCAGTGTTGGAGGATTAGATCCTAAATGTGTTACAGAGCTAAATACTGCAACATTAGGAACTCCTTCTTTAGAAATTGATCCTATAAGATTAGCAGATTTATAACCAGAGCAAGAATTAATCAGATTAATTCTAGTAATCTTATCTAGCGTATTTATATTTTCTCTAGTGTAATGCATTACAATTTTGAAAAATTATTAATCTGTACATCCTTAGCTTTTAAATCGAACATTAGATTGTATAATCCAAAGAACGTTCTATTAATGTATATAAAATGCTTAGAACCTCTGTTACCATTCATTTTCCTTAGCTCTGTACTCTTGCTATATCGCTCACCTAGTTCAGTAATTTTAGTAAAGAAAACTGGATCAGAAAAATCAAATATTTCAACATTAAAAGGTTTTGTAAACAAGCTTAGCAACTCATGAAACATTTCTGTAAAAAATTCAATCTCTTCTGGAGAATCATCTTGTTTTAGAATTTCTAATTCATATAATTTCTTTGTAAAGAAAACAGGATTCTTTAAGTTTTCCTCTTTGGCTAATTCAAAATATGGTACATAAAAATCGTCTGGAATTTCCTTCATACAACCGAAATCAAGCGCAATTAAATCTCCTTCTTTAGAAACTAAAAAGTTACCAGGATGCGGATCAGCATGAACTTTTCTTAAATTATGTAATTGATGCATATAAAAATCCCATAAAGCCTGACCTAGTTTATTGGAAAGCTCTTGATCTTCGTTATATGCAGTAAATTCTGAAAGATGTTCACCTTTCATCCAATCCATCGTAATAATTCTGTCAGAGGAAATCTCAGGATAATAATTAGGAAACTTTAAGTTAGGGATGTGTTTGCAATTCTCAACAATTTGTTGACTTTGCTGAACTTCTAAAATATAATTGGTTTCTTCAACCAATTTATCTTCCACTTCTTTGAAATATTTATCAGAGTCTTTTCCTCTAATATTAAACATTTTAATAGCAATAGGCTTCACCAGCGATAAATCGGAAGCAATACTTTCTGCAACTCCAGGATATTGAATTTTAACAGCTAATTTTTCACCATACTTTTCAGCAGCATGAACTTGACCGATACTAGCAGCATTTACTGAGGTTGAATTAAATTTATCATATATTTCATCGGGATGTTTTCCGAAATATTTTTTAAATGTTTTGATGACTAAGGCTGGTGATAATGGAGGGACAGAAAATTGAGCTAAAGAAAATTTCTCAACATACGCTTGTGGTAAAATGCTTTTTTCCATACTCAACATTTGAGCAACTTTTAAAGCACTTCCTTTTAGTTTTTTTAAACCATCGTAGATATCTTCAGCATTATTTTCATTTAAGCGTTGTTTTGCTTCTCCTTCTGTTTTGGTGATTTTATCACCATAATACTTCAAGTAATTTACGCCAACTTTTGCGCCAGTTTGCACTAGTTTTGTTGCTCTTTGAATCTTAGATGTTGGAATATTGTCTATTGTTTTCATGTATGCTGAATTTATTTCAGTACCTTCTATTTAGATTGCATCTTCTCTTTGAATAAAAATTTACCAAAGTCGATGATACTTTTTAAGGGTGTAGTATCGATTAAATCAAAACTAGCTTTTACAGATTTTTCAATAAAAATATCTGTTTTTTCAAAAGATGTAGAAGCGTCATCCATCCAAAATTTCATCGTTACTAATAGTTGAAACCAAGCAGATTCTTTTAGACCTCTGTTCTGTAATTTTTCTAACCTTTCTTCTTTTAAATCTAGTGTTTCAATATTTAAACTCTCAATGTACCCAGAAAATGATTTTTTAAGTTCTGTTAAAGCCTGTAAAGATTTTAGTTGATTTTTGTTGCCTTCTAAAGCATAAACTACATAACTTCTATTAGCAGTTAAGTTTTCGAAAAATGTATAATAAAAACTTAGCAGTTTATTACGAGCATCAAAACTGTCATAATCTTCACTTTTTTCTAATAGTATCAATGTATTATTAAAAAATGCGTTGAAAATTCCTTTTTCAACTGCTTCAAAAGAACCGAAATATTTGTAGAAAGCTGCTTCTTCAAAATTGCACTCTTTTGCAAAGCTGTAAACTGATGAAGGTTGTTTGTTGTGATCTAAAACATATTCCATATACCATGAAATAATGTCGTTTTCTGTGATGTTTTTCTTTTTTGCCATGTCTTTGTAATTACGGTGTAAAAATACAAAATGTTTAACGATTAATTCAGAAGACTAAACAAAAGTATTTGTTAAAGTTTTTGCATAAAAAAAAGCCAGAGAATTTTTTTTTCTGGCTTTCTTAAAAGATTTAAATTCAATGTTTATGAACCTTTAATTATTTTTGCATATTATTTAAAACAAAACAGGTTCATTTACTTTGATTTTTTTAGCTGCCTTAGTAGCTTTTTCCTTAGAGGTTGATTCCCAATTTAAAGATTTTTTATATTGAAAAACTTCATTTTGTCCCTTTGGATCCATCACCATTAAATATATCCATTCATTGTCTAGTAAAGTTCTTAAGTTAGTATTTCTGGCTAGTATTTCTGAAACTCTAGTCAAAGGTGCTTGAATCATTACAGACAATCTTAAGGGTTGATGGTACATTACTTCATCACATCCAAATAATGATTGTAGGGGTAATCCCATTTTTAAATCTCCACCATTTCCTTGAACTACTCCAAATTTTCCAGTGATATTATGTGTAATTTTAGAGCCACCACCATAAATATTGTTATCAACAGTAGAGAAGTAATAGTGGTTGTTAATCCATTGAGTTACTACCATCGGACCTTGCATTATTCCTTCTAAAGCTTTTCCACTGGTATCCATTTCCCAATCATAGGAGTGGAGAAAGCATCTACTATCTAAGTTGGTGTTTTTTGTCAAGTCTCTTGGTCCTACAATAAAACCTGCATTTTTTGCAAGGCCCCATTCTGGTCTAGTTTCTCCCCAATTATTTGCTTTTTTCTGAGCTTTTGATATGCTATTGTGATTTCCAAGCCTATCTTGAGTTGCAGTCTTTTGTGCTTTTAATAAATCTGATTTTAGATTTTGTACAAGTAATTTGTGAGAATCTGGAACTTCAGCATCAAATAAAACAATATCATCAGTTGTTGTATTGTGTTCTGCTCCTATAAAAACAGTATTATCTGGAATTATAACATTATGAACTTCTTTCAAAGCTTGTCTTACTTCTGAGATATTAGCAAGTTTGGCCAACATTCTTGCATTATGTCTCCCTGGACTTGCAGCACAAGCTCCACAATCTAAACTAGATCCAAAAGGATTGTTTGCTGAATGACTTCCATGGCCAGCAAATACTACAAGTGGAGCAAATTTTTTCCAGCCCATTAAGTCAAAAGCCGACTTTACAATTCCTACTTTTTCTTCAAATTGAATTCCAAGTGAAACAATATCATCTGTTGTTACTTTATTCATATCAGGTTGACAAATTGTTTCTAAATTAGACGCATTTCTTTGATTTAATTGATACACTTTTTTAGGGAATAAAGTCCTCCCAATCAAAGCTAGACCATAATAAAAACCAGAACCTTCAACATAACCAAAAGCAGATGGTAACATGTTTTTCATCCTTTTTAGAAAATAGTCAGTAAATTTTGAAACATTGTTTTTCTTCTGGTACTTGATATAGCTTTCTTCTTTATTTTCTTGTGAAATTTCTGAAACTGTATATGCTGAGCTAACTATTGGCGGACAAGACTTACGTGTGATGCCGTCGTTAGCATTACTGTAATCCATTGCAATTCCAAAGAATCCTGCATACCCATAGGTTTCGTAATTACCTTTTGATTCTACATGTCTTCTGATTAATTCTGAACGTGTATCGATACAAAATACTAGTTGTGCGTCACAAGACTCTTTGTCTGTTGAAGATTTCGTAGAAATAGATTCTTCAGTTAGAGTTTTTACAAGTTGGTTTTGCCAACTCTGTTCCCAAGCTTGCAATATGATATATTGAAGTTTTGACACCAGACTATTAAAGTTCTCATCATTAACTTCAGGTAATAAAGGAGTATTTAGCTTTTTAGTTGTCCAAAGACGTGCGGCTAAATAATCTAGTAAACTGATTGGGAAATCTTGATGCCATTCAGAATTAGATTCAATTCTGTGGTTAATATAACCCGTCCATCCTGGAAGTGCGGCTAAATGATGTGTAAAAATTTGAAGGTAGTCACTTTCTGGAGTATCTTTTAAGATATTTTCTAAAGCCTCTTCACTAGTTTTAGGAATTTCTCTCAGCGATGTTGTTCCCATTTCAGAATCATATATAACTAGATGTCTCCATGCGGCGTAGAATCCATCTGTCTTATAGGGCATATGCCATTCAGCCAAGCCTTCATCCATAAAAGCAGCCAACCATTTAGCCATAATACGATCTGTGTCATGGTTTATATTTACTACTTCAGATTCTTTTTGTGATTCGATGAACTTTAAATAATGTTCTGGAGATTCAGATAACTCATTTTCTTTAAGAAGAGTAGTCAACACATCTTTATCGATATCTCCTCTTTCCCACGCTTGTCTGTTTAATTTTGCTGCTGGAAAAGAATTGGCATTAAAATGTTTTTTTGCTAAGCTTACTGCTTCTTGAAATGATGAGTTTTCGTAACCTGATAAAGGGTTAGAAGCGACAAAAGTGTATAGAGGCCATGTTTTACCAATTACTTTTGATGCTTGATCAATACTGTTTAGAATCAACTGATTCATATCGATTTTGATTTATACATTAAAACTGATTTTTTATAGGGCTGTGTTACGTTCATTAATGTTACATAGAGCCAAGGGATTTTTCTGTAAACACCTAATTTCATAATGAAAAATCCAAGTAGAAATATTATTCCGAAGATAATTTGTACCCAAGATAAAGGCATCGGTTGAGCAATCATTGGTAAATCTGCCATTATGAAAGTCACACCATTATACATTAAAGCATAGATACCTATCCCCGATACAAAAATTAAGGGTAGAACAATAATTTTTTGGATTACTGATAAGCTCTGTTCTTTTACAATATTGTAAGTCGCTTGCCCTACTGTAATAGCTGCGATCAATGTTAAAAACAAACCACTATCCATTTCTAGCCCTTTTCCAGTCCATAAAGCAAAAAGAAAAGCGCCCAAACTACCAAATGCTAATACTACAATTGCTTGAATTGGATTAATTTTTAGCTCCTTTATTTTCTTAGGTTTTGTTTGCGCGATTTCTTCACCAGAAGAAAGAAATAAATACGCTTTATAAAATCCGTGAAGTATTAAGTGAGCAACAGCTGCGCTAAAAAAACCTAAGCCACATTGCATAATCATAAAACCCATTTGAGCAATAGTAGAACAAGCTAGTTTTTGCTTTACATTCACTTGTAGAAGTTTTGCAAACTGTGCAATAATTGCCGTAAATCCTCCAATAATAAAAAGAATATTTAGCGTATTAGATGAAAATAATAACGTAGCAAAAAGCGCTAATAAAATTCCAGCTCCATTTACAAACCCAGCATGCATTAAAGCAGAAGCTGGAGTAGGAGATGTCATTGCCGATAATAACCAACGATGAAATGGGTATATTGCTGATTGTACAATTGCAGCTGCGATAATACAGAAGGCAGCGATGGTTGTAATATAAAGTGGAAGTTCATTGACAGTAGATGCTAATCCGCTTAAGGTAAACTCACCACTAGTAAAAGCTAATAACAAAATCCCTAATGCTAAAAAGAAGGTTCCTGTTAAAAAGTATTTTAACGTAAATTTTGAAGCTTCTCTAGCTTCTCCCCATTTGGTATCAATTCCTATTAAACTAGACATTAAAAAGCCCATAATAAGCCAGCTAAAAATCAGTAGTAATACATTGTTTGACATTACTAGAAGCATGACAGATATTGTAAAACCTAGACATAACATCATAAATCGAGAATGAAATTTAAATCCTTTAAGATAGCTACTTGAATAGGTGCTAACAATAGCACTGAAAAAAGTAACTGTACTCCAAATTAGAATTGTAAAACCATTAATTCTGAATATGTTACCTAAATTCCATTCAGACAAACTTGAGAAATTAAAAATGAGGTAAGCTGCATTACTTACAAATAAAATCCATAAAAAGTAAGTTATTACTATGGATGTTAAAGACTTGTTTGTTTCTTCAACAGAGTTTTTGATGTTTTGATTAGATATTACATCTAAATTATTTTCAAGAACCATTTATATATTATTTTTAAATTTTTACAATGCAAAGGTTAGAGATATAATTCATTAATTTTTATTTATATTAATTATTTAATTCATAAACAATATTTATGTAAATATTTTAACATGTTTAAAATGCATCAATGGAAGTGTTATCTAGTTGTGTGCTTGAATTGAATTATTGAAGTAAACTTCAATTTTATTCAAATAAAAAAGCCAAAAACATTTAAGATTTTCGCTTTTAATGGTCGGGGTGGCAGGATTATTATCATGATCCTGCAATGTTATGTTGCAAATTAAAGCAAAGCTTCAATTTTACCTAAAACAAAAAACTCTCTTTAGAAAGTGAACTTTCTACGAGAGCTTTTTTGCTTTAACTTGTCGGGGTGGCAGGATTCGAACCTGCGACCTCCTCGTCCCAAACGAGGCGCGATGACCGGGCTACGCTACACCCCGAAATATTCGGACTGCTAAACTACTATATTATTTTTATATTGTGAGGTTTACTGACTTAAAATTTATAATAATCAAATGAAAATATTCTCCAGAAAAAATAATTCTTTTATTCCTTCCTCTTTTATTAATGTGTTTTTTGAACATAGAGAAGACTCTAAATGATCAATATGATTACGAAGTTGTTGTCCCAAATTTATCAATTCCTTGGGGTTTTACTTTTTTACCAGATAATTCAATACTAATCACCGAAAAAGCAGGAAAATTAACTCATTATAAAAATGGAAAAAAACATGAAGTTGCTGGCTTGCCTGAATTAGAACAATATGGCCAAAGTGGATTAATGGATATCGCATTGCACCCAGATTTTGAAAATAATAACTTTATTTACTTTACGTATGCTTCTTCTTCTGGTGAAGGAAAAAAGGTGTCAATACTGTTTTAACAAGGGCTGTGTTTAAAGATGAAAAATTAACAAATAAAAAAACATTGTATAAAGCTTCACCAAATTCTAATAAAGGGCAACATTTTGGATCTCGTATTGCATTTGATAACAAAGGTTATCTATATTTTAGTGTAGGTGATAGGGGAAATAGAGGTGAAAACTCACAAGATATTATGAAAGATTGTGATAAAATATATCGACTCCACGATGATGGAAGTATACCAGATGACAATCCTTTTATAGATGTCGCTGGAGCAAAAAAAGCAATTTACAGTTATGGTCATAGAAATCCACAAGGAATGGAAATGAATCCATTACAAATGAAATCTGGACGCACGAACACGGACCGAGAGGTGGAGATGAAATCAATATCATCAAAACAGGAAAAAACTATGGTTGGCCAAAAGCTAGTTATGGAATTAATTATAGTGGTTCAAAGTTTACCAATAAAACAACGATAGAAGGAATGGAAAATCCATTACATCATTGGACTCCATCAATTGCACCAAGTGGGATGGCTTTTGTCAACAGTGATAGATACCCTGAACTACAAGGTAAATTATTAGTTGGTTCGTTAAAGTTTCAATATGTTTCTGTCTGTAAGTTAAATAATGGAAAAGTTGTAAAAGAAGAGAAGATTTTAGAAAACCTAGGGAGGGTTCGCTCTATAGAACAAGGAAGAGATGGTTACATCTATGTGGGTATTTAAAATCTTGGAAATGTAAGATTAAACCTTAAAAAATAGGGATCTCTTTTTCCAAAAAATCAATAGCTGTAAGGATTGAATTTATTTATCCTCTAATTGTAAAAATATATTTGATTTCAGTCCCATAGAAATCAAAAAAAAGTACATTTGTAACTGAAATAAAGAAGAAAATAATGTCTGATACTATCGAAAAAATTAAATGCTTAATTATTGGTTCTGGACCAGCTGGATATACTGCCGCAATTTATGCTGCTAGAGCAGATATGAAACCTATAATGTATACTGGATTACAAATGGGAGGACAGTTAACAACGACTACCGAAGTTGATAATTTCCCTGGATATGCAAATGGAACTGATGGAACTGCTATGATGGAAGACTTAAAAAATCAAGCAGAGCGTTTTGGAACAGAAGTTCGTTTCGGTTTAGTAACCAAAGTAGAGTTAAGTGATAAAGTAGGTGGAATCCATAAAATCACTGTGGATGAATCGAAACATATAGAAGCAGAAACATTGATTATTTCTACAGGAGCTACTGCAAAATATTTAGGCTTAGAAAGTGAGCAACGTTTGATGGGTGGAGGAGTTTCGGCTTGTGCAACTTGTGATGGTTTTTTCTATAAAGGTCAGGATGTAGTTGTGGTTGGAGCAGGAGATACTGCAGCAGAAGAGGCAACTTATTTAGCTAATATTTGTAAAAAAGTAACGGTACTGGTTCGTAAAGATTTTATGAGAGCTTCAAAAGCGATGCAACATAGAGTTAATAAAACTGAAAACATTGAAGTATTATACAATACAGAAATTGATGAAGTTTTAGGAGATAATGTTGTAGAAGGAGTAAGAGCAATCAATAACCAAACAAAAGAAACGCATGTTATTCCGGTAACGGGAGTTTTTATTGCTATTGGTCATACCCCAAACTCAGACTTATTTAAAGGAGTTTTGGATATGGATGATACAGGGTATTTAATCACCAAAGGAAAATCTACAAAGACAAACTTGCCAGGAGTTTTTGCTGCTGGAGATATCCAAGATAAAGAATACAGACAAGCCGTTACTGCAGCAGGAACAGGTTGTATGGCAGCTTTAGATGCTGAACGTTATTTAGGTTCTTTGGCTTAAAGAATTTTAATTATATATCATAAAAAAGACTGCCATTGGCAGTCTTTTTTATTTTCAAATAATATTTTTTTACAATGTTTTATCATAATTATCCACAGCTTGAATAATAAGCTTCACTGCTTCATAATAGAAATCTTGATTGATATTTTCAAAAACATCTGTGCCTTTGTGATAGTCTTTATGATCTTCTACACCAAAATAGATAAATGGAATTTCCCTTTTATGAAAGCTTCTATGATCGGAAGAGAATGTCCAATCATCTTGTTCTTTATTAGTAGGATCATCATGCCCTAAAGTCAAATTAATTGGTGAATTTAAATTTTGTAATTGATTTTTTAATTGTGGATAGTGATAAATACCCGAAGCATTTAGTTGTAAAGAATCATTATGAGCAATCATATCCATATTGATATTTAAAGCTATTTTTTCTTTTGCACCTTTAAAATTTGCTACAAAATATTCTGAACCATGCATTCCTACTTCTTCTGCATCTACAGCAGCAAAAATTAAAGTGTGTTTCGGAGTATTTTTTTTAAAATATTCAGCAATTGCAAACAATGCAACTGTTCCGGATGCATCATCATCTGCACCATTAAATATTTTTCCATTACGAATTCCAAGATGATCTAAATGAGCAGAAATGACGATTGACTTATCAGATGTTCCTTTAATTAACCCAATCACATTTCCACCAACTACAGTTGTATCTGAGGCATTCGATAAATCTTTTTCAGCATTTTCTATTGGAAACAAACGTTGTCTCCATCTTCCAGAAAATGTATGTTCAAATTGTTGAATATAACTGCTATCTAAATAGGTGTTTAACCCCAATTCTTTAAATTTATTGGCGACATATTGTTGTGCTTTATAATTCCCTGGTTTAGAAAAACCACGACCTTCATAAGCATCACTAGAAAGTTCTTTTAAATTTGATAATAAAGTTTCTTTATTAATAGTGATTTCTTCTTTAGTCTGACAAGACGAGAAAGAAAAAGTGGCAATTAAAATTGATGCTATTAAAATTCTAAGTTTCATAAAAATTTGATTTAAGCGCTAAAAATACATCTTAATATCGAACCATAAAAAAAACCGTCAAATTCATGACGGTTTTAAACAAACAACTAAATTCTAAAACCTATTAAGTTTAAGAAAGTTTTAAATATAGTTAGAAACAGTAGCTGTTTTCAGCTTTCACTTTCTCAGCAATTTCATTTCTTAAAGCAACCACATTTGGTTGATTCGTATATTTTGTAAAACGCTTTAATCCCATTAACATCATACGTTGCTCATCACCTTCAGCAAAAGAAACTACTCCTTCTTTTCCGTTTTTTATGACTACATCAACTGCATTGTATAGATATAATTTCGCCATTGCAATTTGACCAGCTTGTTTAGCTTCTCCAAAACGCTTCACATTTTTCTCAGTTCTTAAAATGGTAGATTCAGCCATATAAATCTCGATTAAGATATTAGAGGCAGCCATCAACAATTGTTGATGTTTGTCTAAATCTGGACCAAATTTTTGAACTGCAGAACCTGCTACCATTAAGAATACTTTTTTCAACTTGGCAATCATTTCTTTTTCTTCAGCAAATAAAACTGAATAATCTGGTGTATCAAAAGAAGGGATTCCCATTAATTCGTCAGCAACTTTCATCGCTGGATTTAATAGATCAACATGACCTTTCATCGCTTTCTTTACTAACATTCCAACTGATAACATTCTGTTAATTTCATTAGTTCCCTCATAAATTCTAGCGATACGAGCATCTCTCCAAGCAGACTCCATTGGAGTTTCTTCAGAAAACCCCATTCCACCAAAAATTTGAATTCCTTCATCTGCACAATTCTGTACATCTTCAGAAACGGCTACTTTCAAAATAGAACATTCAATAGCATATTCTTCCACACCTTTTAATTCAGCATCACTATGAGAATTTCCAGCAGCCAAACGAGCTTCAATTCTATCTTCAATATTTTTTGCAGCTCTATAACTAGCAGATTCACCGGCATAACAACTCGTAGCCATTTCAGCAATTTTAGCTTTGATAGCTCCAAAATCTGCGATAGGGGTTTTAAATTGTTTACGTTCTGTTGCATATTGTACAGCGTAATCGATTACTCTTCTTTGAGAATCTAAACAAGCTGCGGCTAATTTAATACGACCAACATTTAAGGCATTCATAGCGATTTTAAATCCACCACCTCTTTCTGATAGCATATTTTCAGCAGATACCAATGTATCGCTAAAGAAAACCTGACGTGTAGATGAAGAACGAATTCCTAATTTGTGCTCTTCTTCACCCATGATGATTCCATTGCTTGCATCATTTTCTACGATAAATCCAGTAATGTTTTTATCGTCACCAATACGAGCGAATACTATCATGATATCACAAAAACCTGCATTAGAAATCCACATTTTTTGCCCGTTGATTTTATACGATTTTCCGTCTTCTGTTAGGGTAGCGGTAGTTTTACCAGAATTTGCATCAGAACCAGCTGTAGGTTCTGTTAAACAATACGCGCCCATCCATTCACCAGTAGCTAATTTTGGAACATATTTTTGTTTTTGTGCCTCGTTTCCGTATAAAGTAATTGGCATAGTTCCAATTCCTGTGTGTGCTCCAAAAGCAGTACTAAAAGAACCTGTTCCACTAGAAATGTATTCACAAACCAACATCGTAGAAACAAATCCCATTCCTAGTCCACCATATTCTTCAGGAACTGCAACACCCAAGAAACCAAGCTCTCCAGCTTTTTTCATTACCTCTTCGGTTAAAGCGAAGTCTTTTTTCTCGAAACGATCTTTGTGAGGAATGATCTCACGATCATTGAATTCCTTCACGGCATCTCTCATCATTTCTTGTTCTTCTGAAAAATCTTCAGGAGTGAAGATGTCTTCACATTTTGTTTCTTTTACTAAGAATTGTCCTCCTCGTAAAATTTCTGATTTTTGTGCTTCTGTATTCATAATATTCATGTTTTAGAAAAGAGAAAATAGAGTATAGAACATAGACTTAACAGTCAAGTCCGTTTTGAAAATTCATAGTCATTCTCTGAAATTCTTCAATTTCTCCCTCCAACTCGGTTAATGTATTTTGATTTATATATTTTTTATGATAAGCTATTAAAAGTTGTGTCGCTAATTCAAAAGAGGATCCAAGAGAGATATTCAAATAATTACTAAAGGATTTGTCACTATTTGCTGAACCTTCTGCAGTATTACTTGGTATTGATATGGAACATCTGCTCATTTGAGAAGACAGATCATATCTTTCATGGTTTGGGAATTTATCAATTAGATCAGAAATACTAAAAGAGATTTTTAATCCTAGTTTCCAGATTTTTAAATTCTTATAATTATGACGCTTTTTAGCACACATATCTTTTTTCTATGTTCTCTCTTCTTTATTCTTTTTTAACTCAAGAATTCAAAAATCCCAGCAGCACCTTGACCAGTTCCTACACACATCGTTACCATTCCGTATTTGTTTTTCATATTACGCTTACGCATCTCATCAAATAACTGAACAGATAATTTTGCTCCAGTACATCCTAAAGGATGACCTAAGGCAATTGCCCCACCATTAACATTAATAATGTCTTTATTTAGATCTAATTCACGAATTACGGCTAATGATTGAGAAGCAAATGCTTCATTTAATTCGATTAAGTCGATATCGCTTTGTTTTAATCCTGCTTGCTTTAATGCTTTCGGAATGGCAGCTACAGGTCCAATTCCCATAATTCTAGGTTCAACTCCCGCCGCAGCATAGTTGACCATTCTTGCGATCGGTTCGATGTTTAGTTCTTTTACCATGTCTTCGCTCATCACCATTACAAAAGCAGCACCGTCACTCATTTGAGAAGAATTTCCAGCGGTTACACTTCCTCCTGCGGCAAATACTGCGCGTAGTTTCGCTAAAGCTTCTTTACTTGTTCCAGCTCTAGGTCCTTCATCTTTTGTTACTGTATAGCTTTTAGTAGCTTTTTTACCATTAGCATCTAAGTAGGTTTGATCTACGGTAATTGGCGCAATTTGATCTTGAAAACGATTTTCTGCTTGCGCTCTTAAAGCTTTCATATGTGAATGATATGCAAATTCATCTTGATCTTCTCTAGATACTTTGAATTGATTCGCAACTGCTTCTGCAGTATTTCCCATTCCCCAGTAATAATCTTCATGACCTGCTTTTACAGTATCATAATTTAATTCAGGCTTGTAGCCAGTCATTGGAACTGCACTCATGCTTTCTGCACCACCAGCTATAATGCAATCAGCCATTCCAGCTTGAATCTTTGCTGTAGCCATGGCAATCGTTTCTACTCCTGATGAACAAAAACGATTAACGGTAACTCCAGGAACATCGACACTATCTAATCCCATTAAAGAAATTAAACGAGCCATGTTTAAACCTTGAGAACCTTCTGGCATTGCATTTCCAACAATGACATCATCAATTCTTTTTACATCTAATTGAGGTAATTCTTTCATCATATGCTGAATAGTTTCAGCAGCTAATTCATCTGTTCTTTTAAATCTGAACAATCCTTTTGGAGCTTTTCCAACGGCTGTTCTGTATCCTTTTACTATATATGCTGTTTTCATAATATTTAGTTTTTAGTGCTTAGTTTTTAGTTATTAGTGCTTCTCAGTGTGTTTAACTAATCACTAAGAACTAACAACTAATTACTCACAACTTTAGTTGCGTAATGGTTTACCAGTTTTTAACATATGCTGAATACGTTCTAAAGTTTTTCGTTCTGTTGTTAAACTTAAAAATGCTTCACGCTCGATATCCAAAAGATACTGTTCGGTAACTTTCGTAGGTTCTGATAAATCACCACCAGCCATCACATAGGCTAACTTGTCGGCAATTTTCTTATCGTGTTCTGAGATATAGTGACTTGCCTCCATAGAATCTGTTCCTACTAAGAACATTCCTAAAGCTTGTTTTCCTAGTACTAACAAATCTTTGCGAGCAGCAGGTTGTGTATAGCCAGCTTCTGCCATTAATAAAGCGTGTTTTTTCGCTTGTGCTATTTGTCTGTCTTTGTTGACAACTACGACATCTTTTCCTTTTTGTAACAATCCTAAATCGAATGCTTCGTATGCAGAAGTTGCAACTTTTGCCATTCCGATGGTTAAAAAGTGTTCTTGTAATACATTCAATTGTACATCTCCTTTTTGGAATAAATCAGAGGCTCTTAATGCCATCTCTTTAGATCCACCTCCACCAGGGATTACTCCAACTCCGAATTCTACTAATCCCATATAAGTTTCTGCAGCTGCAACCACTTTATCTGCATGCAAAGAAATTTCACAACCTCCTCCTAAAGCCATTCCGTGAGGAGCAGAAATCGTTGGGATTGACGAATAACGCATACGCATCATGGTATCTTGGAAATATTTAATGGCATAATTCAATTCGTCATATTCTTGTTCAACCGCCATCATAAAAATCATCCCGATGTTCGCTCCTACAGAGAAATTTGCTGCTTGATTTCCAATAACCAATCCTTGATAGTTTGTTTCAGCTAAATCAATTGCTTTGTTAATTGCTGCTAACACATCACCTCCAATGGTATTCATTTTTGATTGAAATTCTAAATTCAAAATTCCATCCCCTAAATCTTCAATAACAGCACCAGAGTTTTTCCAAACTTCGTTTGATTTTCTAATATTGTCTAAAATGATAAATGAATCTTGACCTGGTTTTTTAACTTGTGCTTTAGCAGGAATGTCATAATAATAAGTTGCTCCTTCTTTTACCGTGTAAAATGAAGTTTCTCCTTTGACCAACATTTCTGTTACCCAGGTTGCTGGCTCTTTACCTTCAGCTTTCATAATTCTCACTCCTTCTTCAACACCAATTGCGTCCCAGATTTGGAATGGTCCCTGTTCCCATCCAAAACCGGCTCTTAGCCCGTCATCAATTCTATACAATTCATCCGAAATTTCTGGAATTCTATTTTGAACATACGCAAACATTGCGGCGAAACTCTTTCTGTAGAATTCACCTGCTTTGTCTTTTCCTGCGACTAAAACTTTAAATCGATCTGCAACATTATCAATTGTTTTGGTTAATTCTAAGGTTGCAAACTTTGCAGATTTCTTTTCGCGATATTCTAATGTATTTAAATCTAACGATAAGATATTTCTTTTGCCGTTAGCATCTTTGGTCATTTTGTAAAAACCTTGTTTGGTTTTGCTACCTAGCATTTTGTTTTCCATCATATGGTTCACAAAATCAGGAATGACAAACTGATCTCTCATCTCATCATTCGGACAGTTGTCTTTTACTCCATTAGCTGTATGAACTAACGTATCTAAACCAACAACATCTATCGTTCTGAAGGTTGCAGATTTTGGACGACCAATCACAGGTCCAGTTAATTTATCAACTTCTTCAATAGTTAATCCCATTTCTTTTACAACATGGAACAAACTCATGATTCCGAAGATTCCGATTCTGTTTCCAATAAAAGCTGGAGTATCTTTTGCTAAAACTGAAGTTTTTCCTAGGAATTTATCACCGTACATCATTAAAAAGTCAGTGACATCCTGAGTACATTTTGGACCTGGAACCACTTCAAATAATTTTAAATATCTCGGAGGATTAAAGAAGTGAGTTACTGCAAAGTGCTTTTGAAAATCTTCACTTCTTCCTTCGTTCATAAATTTGATAGGAATTCCAGAAGTATTAGAAGTTATTAAAGTTCCAGGAGTTCTAAATTTTTCAATTTTCTCAAAAACTTGTTGTTTAATGACTAATCGCTCAACAACTACTTCCATTACCCAATCAACATCTTTGATTTTATGTAAATCATCATCAATGTTTCCTGTAGTAATTCTTTCAGCAAATTTTTGAGAATAAATAGGAGAGGGTTTTGATTTTAAAGAAGTCATTAACGCTTCATTTACCAATCGATTTCTAACTACTTTGTCATCTAAAGTCAATCCTTTTGCTTTTTCTATATCATTTAATTCTCTTGGAACAATGTCCAATAAAAGAACTTCTACACCAATATTGGCAAAATGACAAGCAATACCACTTCCCATGATTCCGGAACCGACTATTGCTACTTTTTTAATTCTTCTAGTCATTTGTTTTGATTTATTTAAACAGCTTTGTTTATTTTATCTTCTTGATAAATTACCTTATCTGCTATAAGTTTGTTTATTGTTGAGGTTACTTTAAAGAACGCTTCTAATTCTTCACTAGTAACATTATTTATTACTGCATTATTAAAAAGGATGACAGATTCTCTTGAGACTTCTCTCATTTCTTTTCCGTAATCAGTTAGTCTTATAATAACACTTCTTCCATCTTCTGGGTTTTTCTCTCTTGAGATAGCTCCTTTATCTTCCATAGTTTTTAATATTCTAGAAAGGCTTGTAGGTTCCATTCCCATTAAAGGTCCTAATGCTGTAGATGGTGTGCCATTTTCATAATCAATATTCAAGAGAACAAATGCAGTTGCCATAGTACTGTCATGTTTTGCCGCTTGCTCATTGTAGAGTTTTGCCACAGCTTGCCAAGTTGCTCTTAATTGATGATCTATCGATTTATTTTTATCCATTGTGTCAAAGATATAAAAATTTACTATGCATGCATAGTAAATCGAGAAAAAATTATGCATGCATAGTAAATTTCTGTAACATTTATTGAAAGACTACTACAAATAGGGGAGTTTTTACATAAAAAATTCTGTTTCTAGAATGGATTATAGTAAGTTTGTTTCACTCGATTTATTATAAAAATCAACTAAATTAAATATGGGGAATTTATTAGAAATTAATAATGTTGTTAAAACGTATAGAGATTTTACAGCATTAAATAATGTGTCAATACATATACCAAAAGGAAGTGTTTTTGGTCTTTTAGGACCTAATGGAGCAGGGAAAACTTCATTAATTAGGATTATCAACCAGATTACAATGGCAGATAGTGGTTCTATTATCTTAGATGGTGAAGAACTGAATCCAAAACATATTCAAGATATTGGCTACATGCCAGAAGAAAGAGGTCTTTATAAAAGTATGAAAGTTGGAGAACAAGCTATGTATCTAGCTCAATTAAAAGGTTTAAGTAAAAAAGAAGCAAAAGATAGATTGCATTATTGGTTTGAAAAGTTTGACATTTTAGCTTGGTGGAATAAGAAAATTGAGGAGCTTTCTAAAGGAATGGCACAAAAAGTGCAATTTATTGTTACTGTAATGCATCAACCAAAGTTATTGATTTTTGACGAACCTTTTTCTGGGTTTGATCCCATTAACGCACAATTAATTGCCAAAGAGATTTTACAGTTAAGAGATGAGGGTGCCACTATTATTTTTTCTACCCATAGAATGGAATCTGTTGAAGAAATGTGTGATGATATCGCTTTAATTGATAAATCTAACAAAATACTTGAAGGAAATTTAGAAGATATTAAACGTCAATTTAGAACCCATACTTTTCAAATAGGATTAGAAACTGCTAAGGCTAAAGAAGTTGAAGCAAAGTTGAAGGAACGTTTTGATGTTAGTCCTGCCGATTTTAAACTACTTAACGAAGGCTTAAAATTGAATGTAAAATTAAAAAATGGTAGTTCAGCAAATGAATTACTGTCATTTTTAACAAGTCAAGGTCAAGTGCAACATTTTGTTGAATTAGTGCCAGATGCAAATGATATTTTTATTCAAGCAGTTAATAAAAATAGTTAAGAAGATGAGCAAATTAAAATTAATCATAAAAAGGGAGTTTACGGCGAAAGTGCGTAATAAGTCATTTATTGTGATGACTTTTTTGAGTCCGCTATTAATGGTTGGAATAGGTTTTTTAGTGTTTTTCTTAAGTAAAAAGAATAACGAAAAAGTAAAGAATATTGTCTATGTAGATCATTCAGGATTTTTTTCTAAAGAAGATTTTAAAGATCGTAAAACAGTAAAATATGAGGATTATTCTAGTTTAACCATCGATGAAGCTAAGAAAAAAGTGCAAGACGATGGATTTTATGGAATGATTTACATTCCAAAACAAGACAGTTTAGAATTGATTGCATCTTCAGTAGAATTTTATTCAGCTTCTTCACCAGGAGTTGGGACAATAGAATCGATTGAAAAAAAGATAGAAAATAGACTTCGGAAAAAGAAACTAGGAACCTTAGGAATCGATTTACAAGATTTAAAATCTTCTGAATTTAATGCAAGTATAAAGCTCAATAATTTCTCGGGTGAAAAATCATCCAAAATGAGTAGTTGGATTAAAATTGGAGCTGGAGCGATTTCTGGATATTTTCTAATGATGTTTGTGATTATTTATGGTACATCCGTAATGCGAAGTGTTATCGAAGAAAAAACAAGTCGAATTATAGAAGTAATCGTTTCTTCAGTGAAGCCATTTCAATTGATGTTGGGAAAGATTATCGGAAATGCATCGGCAGGTTTATTGCAATTTTTTATATGGGGAATTATCATTTTTATTTTAAGTACCGTAGCATCTTCTGTATTTGGAGTTGATTTAGTAGAAGCTCAAACGTCCAAACTTGGGCCAGAACAATTAGAAGCTTTGAAACAATCTGCAAGCGAATCCGAACAATTGTTTAGAGAACTTCAAAAATTACCATTTGGGTTAATGTTTGTCTTATTTATTTTCTACTTTTTAGGAGGTTACTTTTTATACAGTTCTGTTTTTGCTGCTGTAGGAGCCGCTGTTGATAATGAAACAGATACTCAGCAATTTATGTTGCCAATTATGTTGCCATTAATATTGGGTGTTTATATCGGTTTTGCAACAGTAATTAATGATCCGCATGGACCAATATCAACTATATTTTCAATCATTCCTTTAACCTCACCTATTGTGATGTTAATGCGAGTTCCATTTGGAGTTCCTTGGTATGAAATTGCAATTTCAATGGCATTATTATTGATTAGTTTTGTATTCATGGTTTGGTTTGCAGCTAAGATTTACAGAGTAGGAATCTTAATGTATGGAAAAAAACCAACCTATAAAGACCTTTATAAATGGTTAAAATATAAAGGATAAAACGTTAAAAACAGTTGATAGGTTTATTCGTTTTTTACATCAAAAAGTAAATCAACAAATCAACAAATCAACAAACAAAGTATGAGTAAGATTTTAATAATAGAAGACGAAGCAGCAATCAGAAGAGTATTGACAAAAATAATCTCTGAAGAAAATGATGCGTATCAAGTTGAAGAAGCTGAGGATGGATTAGACGGAATAGAAAAAATTAAAGACAATGATTATGATTTGGTTTTATGTGATATAAAAATGCCAAAAATGGACGGAGTTGAAGTCTTAGAAAAAGCCAAAAAAATAAAACCAGAAATTCCTTTTGTAATGATTTCTGGACACGGAGATTTAGATACTGCTGTTAATACAATGCGTTTAGGTGCCTTTGATTATATCTCTAAACCACCAGATTTAAATCGTTTATTGAATACAGTTCGCAATGCGTTGGATAGAAAAGAGTTGGTGGTAGAAAACAAACGTTTAAAAAAGAAAGTTAGTAAGAATTATGAGATGATAGGTGAAAGTGATGCCATTTCTCATATCAAAGAAATGATTGAAAAAGTAGCTGCAACGGATGCACGAGTTTTAATTACTGGACCTAACGGAACAGGAAAAGAACTAGTTGCTCATTGGTTACACGAAAAATCAGAGAGATCAAAATCTCCTATGATTGAGGTTAATTGCGCTGCCATTCCATCTGAATTAATAGAAAGTGAATTGTTTGGACATGTAAAAGGAAGTTTTACGGGAGCCAATAAAGACAGAGCTGGAAAATTTGAAGCGGCAAACAATGGAACCATTTTTTTAGATGAAATTGGAGACATGAGTTTATCTGCGCAAGCAAAAGTATTACGTGCTTTGCAAGAAAATAAAATTCAAAGAGTTGGTAGTGATCGAGATATTAAAGTTAATGTAAGAATTGTTGCTGCAACTAATAAAGACTTAAGTAAAGAAATAGAAGAAGGAAGATTTAGAGAAGATTTATATCACAGATTAGCTGTAATTTTAATTAATGTACCAGCTTTAAATGAACGAAGAGAAGACATTCCTTTATTGATAAATTATTTCACTAAAAAAATTGCCACAGAACAAGGAGTCTCTCAAAAAGAATTTTCAACCGATGCTATTTCTTTATTACAAGATTATGATTGGACAGGTAACATTCGTGAATTAAGAAATGTTGTTGAAAGATTATTAATACTTGGAGAAAAAGAAGTCTCTAAAAGTGATGTAAAGTTATTTGCTAGTAAATAATTATTACTGGGTAAATAAAAAAGGGTGATTCGAAAGAATCACCCTTTTTTATTTAAAAATATAATTCGCTTTTATGCGATATCAAATCGATCTAAGTTCATTACTTTAGTCCAAGCAGCAACAAAATCATTTATAAATCTTTGCTCACCATCGTTGGCTCCATAGACTTCACAAACCGCTCTTAATTCAGTATTTGATCCAAAAATTAAATCTGCTCTTGTACCTGCAAACTTAACGTTTCCAGTTTTTCTGTCTTTTCCTTCAAAAAGAGTATCATCAGAAGAAGTTGCACTCCATGTATTGGCAAGATCTAAAACATTTGTAAAGAAATCATTGGTTAAGCTACCAGGATTTTCTGTAAAAACACCATATTTAGAACCATCATAATTAGCTCCAAGAACTCGTAAGCCACCAACTAAAGCAGTCATTTCAGGAATAGAAAGAGTTAGAAGATTAGCTCTATCCACTAATAAATCTTCAGCAGCTACATTTAAGCCAGATTTCATATAGTTTCTAAATCCATCAGCTAAAGGCTCTAAGTATCCAAAAGATTCTATATCTGTTTGTTCTTGGGAAGCATCTCCTCGTCCTTGTGTAAAAGGAACAGATATAGTATGTCCTCCATTTTTAGCAGCATTTTCAATTCCAACAGACCCTCCTAAAACGATTAAATCTGCGATGGAAACTTCTCCATTAAAGTCATTTTGAATTCCTTCATAAATAGCGAGTACTTTATTTAGCTCGTAAGGATTATTTACAGCCCAACTCCTTTGAGGCTCTAAACGAATTCTACCTCCGTTTGCACCACCTCTTTTATCTGACCCCCTAAAGGTAGAAGCAGAAGCCCAAGCAGTAGTTACCATTTGTGATACAGATAAACCAGAATTAGCAATACTAGTCTTTAAAGTATCTATATCTGAATCACTTAATTTATAATCAACAGCAGGAATTGGATCTTGCCAAAGCAATTCTTCTTTAGGAACTTCTGGTCCTAAATAACGGTTGATTGGCCCCATATCTCTATGCGTTAATTTATACCAAGCTCTTGCGAATGCATCTTCAAATGCTTTGTGATCTTTATGGAAACGTTTAGAAATTTCTAAGTAAGCTGGATCCATTTTTAAAGCCATATCTGCAGTTGACATCATTAATGCTTGAGTGTCATTTGCGTTTCCTGCCTTGGGTGCTCTTTTTGCATTGGAAGCAGCTGTTGGTGACCATTGATGCGCACCAGCTGGACTTTTAGTTAATTCCCAATCATAGTTTAATAAAACATCAAAATATTCATCATCCCAACGAGTTGGATTGGGTGTCCATGCACCTTCTAATCCACTAGTAATAGTATCATCTAAAACTCCTGTTCTAAATGTGTTTTTCCAACCAGTACTCATTTCTTCAATGGAAGCACCATGAGGTTCTACTCCTACATACTTGTCTGGATCTGCAGCACCGTGCGCTTTTCCAAATGTATGTCCACCGGCAACTAAGGCTACAGTTTCTTCATCATTCATCGCCATTCTACCAAAAGTAATTTTGATATCGTGTGCAGATTTTAAAGGATCTGGTTCTCCATTAGGTCCTTCAGGGTTTACATAAATTAATCCCATATGAACAGCACCTAAATGACCTTCTAAATCACCATCACTTGTATCATAACGGTCGTCATTGTCTAACCAACCTGTTTCAGATCCCCAATAGATGTCTTGCTCTGGTTCCCAAACATCTTCACGTCCTCCTGCAAAACCAAAAGTTTCGAATCCCATTGATTCTAAAGCACAATTTCCTGCTAAGATCATTAAGTCAGCCCAAGAAATTTTGTTTCCATATTTCTTTTTAACTGGCCATAATAGTAAGCGAGCTTTGTCTAAATTACCGTTATCTGGCCAACTATTTAAAGGAGCAAAACGATGTGTACCTGTTCCAGCACCACCACGTCCGTCACCAACTCTATAGGTACCTGCACTATGCCATGCCATACGAATCATAAAAGGTCCATAATGACCGTAATCAGCAGGCCACCAATCTTGTGAATCAGTCATTAAATCAATAACGTCTTTTTTAAGTTCTGCAAAGTCAACACTATTGAAAGCTTTCGCATAATCGAAATCATCACCCATTGGGTTAGATTTAGGTGCATTCTGACGTAAAATATTTAATTTTAATTCATTTGGCCACCAATCACGATTATTTCTTCCGCCTCCTGCAGGTTTTTTTTGAGCCCCACTCATAAATGGACAGTTATTGATGTCTCCATTACTATTATGTTCCATGGTTTTTTATTTTAATTTTAAGAATGACCCAAATTTACGTACAATCTTTCAATAATTTTTATCTATATTTTTTATTTCGATATAACTTATAACTATTGAAGTGTGTTGAGAAAATGAGATTCAATTTCTTTTTTTATTCTTGTTTATTTACTTTCTGAATAATGGCTTTTAAGCGTTCTTTATTCTGAATTTTTTTAAGCTTTACTTTGTTAATTTTTTGGTTCATTAACTTGGTGTGCTTTGCTTTATTAACGGTGTTTTTTGCTTTTCCTTTTTTAGGCATACCAATTAATTATGTGTCAATTTACTAATAATTTTAGAATGCTTGGGAAACAATTGTATCAATTCTTCTCTTTTAGGTAATACAAAATCAGCAAAGTCAAATCCAGGAGAAACCGTACAGCCAACTAACGTATAACTATTTTTTTCTAAGACTTCTGCGGCAAACCAGTCGCCACCTTTTACCACATATTGAGGGACTTCACCTTTGTCAAAATCGTTGCCAATCATCACAAATGAATAATCTCCATCACTAGAAATAATATGCAATTTTAACGGAGCACCTTTATAATAATGCCATATCTCATCTTGATTGATTTTATGAAATGCAGAAAACTTTTCTGAGGTTAGCATGAAATAAATACAAGTAGAACAAGTCCTATTTCCAATATAATCTTCACCTAATATTTTATTAGGAATACTAACAGTGCTTCGATATGTTTCAGAGAAGTATCCTCCTTCTGGATGTTCTTTTAAATTCAGTTTCTTAATAATTTCTTGACTCATAAATTGTAATAATTGCTAGAATTAATCTCCTATTTTTATTTTAAAAAGACGATGATTTAGTATATAATTCTGTACTTTTAAGGTGTAAAAATAACCTATTTATTTATGGAATTAAAGTTAACCAAACCCATCGTATTTTTTGATTTAGAAACTACTGGAATTAATATTGGGAATGATCGAATTGTTGAAATTTCTATCCTGAAAATATTTCCAAACGGAAATAAAGAAAGTAAAACATGGTTGGTAAATCCAGAAATAGAAATACCTGCAGAAGCTTCTGCTATTCATGGGATAACAAATGAAAAAGTAGTTACAGAACCTACTTTTAAAGAATTGGCGGCTACTGTTAATGAAATGATAGCAGATGCTGATCTAGCAGGGTTTAATTCTAATCGATTTGATATTCCATTATTAGCTGAAGAATTTTTAAGAATTGGTATTGATTTTGATATGAATAATAGAAGAGCCATTGATGTTCAAGTAATATTTCATAAAAAAGAACAAAGAACCTTAAGTGCCGGATATAAATTTTATTGTGATAAGGTTTTAGAAGATGCTCATTCTGCTGAAGCAGACACTAATGCAACCTATGAGATTTTAAAAGCACAATTAGATAGATATAATGATATTGAAAACTCTGTTGAAGCATTAAGCGAATATTCAACACATTCTAAAAGAGCAGATTTTGCAGGATTTATTTTGTTTAATGAGAATGATGAAGAAATTTTTTCCTTTGGGAAATACAAAGGAAGAACTGTAGAAGATGTTTTAAAAGAAAATCCAGGGTATAATGCTTGGATACAAAATGCTGATTTTCCATTGTATACTAAAAAAGTACTGCAAGCCATCAAAGAAAGAATGTCAACTCCTAAAAAAGGTATGTCGGATGCCGATAAATTAAATGCATTACAGCAAAAATTTAACCTACGATAAATGAAAAAATTCTCTTTTCTATTATTCTTTGTGATCAGTTTTTCGTTTGCTCAAAAGACTGAATTTAAAGGAACTTTATTAGATAAAATAACTAACGAGCCTATTGTTTACGCTAATCTGAGTTTTTTAGATTCTAATCTGGGAATATCTACCAAGGAAGATGGAACTTTTTTAATGTATATCAATAAAAAGTATATGAACTCTAAAATTCATGTCTCTTGTTTAAACTATAATGATACCATAGTTATGGCAAAAGATTTATTGAGATCTACTTTGTATTTGAATGCTAAAACAGAAACTTTAGAAGAGGTAGTTATGACCAAAAAGCTAGACAAACAAGTTGTTTTAGACCCTATCAAAAGAAAAATTCAGAACATGCATAGCAGCGGTTTAAGAATGATTGCAAAGTATTTACCAAATACAAAAAAGAATAAATGTTGTAATTATATTACAAAAGTAGAGGTGTAATTTCCAAAAAGGCAAAATCAACAATCAAAATTTAGATTTAGAGTTTTTGATAGAGATCCAGCAACAGGTTTGCCAAAAGATGATTTATTAATTGAAAGTATTCCAATTACTATTGAAAAAGGTGAAACCAGTGTTTTTCTAGATTTAGAAAACTATTATGTAGAAATGCCAGAAAATGGATTTTTCATAGCTTTTGAAAAATTATTTATTCCTTTTAATGAATATGGTGAAGATGAAAGTAATGAAGAAACAGGGAAGTTTTATTCACCAGTAATGGGAATGACAAAATCAACGGAATATAAAAAAGTTACACGAAATTTTATTTATGCAAGAGGAGTTTGGAGTGATTTAGGAGCTCTAAACAAAGGACCATTAAAGGGCTATGTTCCTGCTATTTTAGTAACTTTGTCAAATTAATAAAGAAAGAGAATATGTTTGTAGAATATCAAGATTTACCAAGTAATTCAAGAGTTTGGGTATATCAATCAGAAAGAGAGTTTACATCAAAAGAGCTTGAATTTATTTCAGAAAAAGCAATTGATTTTATAGAAAAATGGACTAAACACGGTTCTAATTTAAAAGGATCATTCACTATCAAATACAATCAATTTTTAGTTTTGGCTGTAGATGAAGGATTCAATAATGTATCGGGTTGTTCTATTGATTCCTCTGTTCGATTTGTTCAAGAATTAGAAAAATCATTTCAGGTAGATATGATGAATAAAATGAATGTTTCTTTTAAAGATGGAGACAATATCAACATGGTAAAAATGAGTGATTTTAAAGAATTTGCGAAATCAAATAAAATAACTCAAGAAACCATCGTTTTTAATAATATGGTAACAACTAAAGAAGAACTAGAAACTCAATGGGAAGTTACTGCAAATAATAGTTGGCACAAACGTTTTTTAGTCTCATAAATATATGTTGAAAAAACTTCTTTTTTTTGTTTTTGTTTTATTGTTGGTCAATTCTTATGGTCAAAACTTAGATCCTCTAAGAACAGAGGATTATAAAGCACAGGAAAAATGGGTAGATAGTATCCTTAGCTCCATGACTATTGATGAGAAAATTGGTCAATTGTTTATGGTGCAAGCCTATTCCAATTTAGATTCTGTTCATGAAAATAAAATCAAAGAGATGATACAAAATTATCATGTCGGAAATTTGATTTTCATGCAAGGGACTCCCAAGAAACAAGCAGAACTTACAAATATGTATCAATCGCTTTCTAAAGTTCCTTTAATGATAGGCTTTGATGGTGAATGGGGATTGGATATGCGTTTACAAAACACCTATCGTTTTCCTTGGAACATGACATTAGGTGCTATTCAAGACAATGATTTAATTCGCCAATTTGGAGCGCATTTAGGTATGCACTGCAGACGACTGGGTATTCATGTAAATTTTGCTCCCGTTGTTGATATCAATACAAACCCACTCAACCCAATTATCGGGAATCGTTCCTTTGGAGAAGATAAAGTTAATGTAACTGAAAAAGCAATTGCATTTAGTCAAGGAATGCAAAGTCAAAATGTATTAGCAAACGCAAAACATTTTCCAGGTCATGGAGACACCGCAACAGATTCACATTATAAATTACCAGTTATTAATTTCGATAGAAAGCGATTAGATTCTGTAGAATTATATCCTTACAAAAGAGTTTTTGATGCCGGAATGGCAAGTATAATGACGGCTCATTTAAGTATTCCTTCTTTAGAATCTAATGCAAAATTACCAACTTCACTATCAAAGAAAGTTGTTACAACCATATTAAAAGAAGAACTTGGGTTTTTGGGATTGATTTTTACGGATGGTTTAAACATGAAAGGTGCTGCAGATTATTCTACTTCTTCAGAGATAGATTTAGCGGCAATCCTTGCTGGTAATGATATTTTATTAATTCCACAAGATGTTCCAGCAACGGTTAGTTTGATGCAATCATCTTTGCAAAGTGGTGTTTTATCTCAAGAAAGATTAGATGAATCTGTTCGAAAAATTCTATTAGCAAAATATAAAGTAGGATTGAATAACTTTCAACCTATTGATACGTTAAATTTAGTCGAAGATTTAAATAAAATTGAAGACGAACTACTGCATCGAAAATTGGTTAAAAATTCGATGACAATTATTAGAAATAAAAAAGAGATTCTTCCAATTAAAGATTTACAAAAGAATAAAAAAATAGCTTATGTAAAGTTGGGAGAAGATGATGGAGAAATATTCTTATCCAGTTTAAGAAAATACACGGAAATAGTCAAGGTTACAGGTGACAAGCTAAGTGATATCGTACATATGCTAGAAGATTTTGATTTAGTAATAGTTGGATATCATTCATCAAATGCGCATCCATGGAAAGGATTTAAATTTAAAAATCAAGAGTTAGTTTGGTTGCATGAAATTGCACGAAAAAATAAAACAATTCTTTCCGTTTTTGCCAGTCCCTACAGTTTGTTAGATGTTAAATCATTTACAAATTTAGAAGGAGTTTTAGTTGCTTATCAAAACAGCAAAAATGCGCAACAAATTGCTGCTCAAACAATTTTTGGTGCTATTGAAGCTAAAGGGAAATTACCAGTTTCTATAAAAGAAGAGTTTCCAGTTGGTACCGGTATTGCTACCAGAAATTTACAGAGGTTACAATATTCTTTACCAGAATCCGTAGGTATGTCTTCTCAAAAACTAGCAAAAATTGATTCCATTGCTAATGTTGTTCTAGAGCAAAAAATGTCACCAGGATTACAAGTGTTAGTTGCAAGACATGGTCAGGTAATTTATGAGAAAAGCTTTGGATTTCATACAGATCAAAAGATAGATTCTGTAAAAAACAGCGATATTTATGATGTTGCTTCCTTGACAAAAATATTAGCTTCATTACCGATGCTAATGAAAGCTGAGGAAGAAAAAAAAATTAAACTATCTGCAAGTATAAGAGACATTTTACCAAAATTCAGAAAGTCAAATAAAGACACTGTTACTGTGCAAGAAATGCTATCCCATTATGGACGTTTACAAGCTTGGATTCCATTTTATACACTTACTCAAGATAGTATCACCAAAAATAATTTAAAAGAATATTATAGTCGAAAAAAGTCAAAAAAATATTCCATCCAGGTTGCTGAGGATTTATATTTAAATAAGTCCTATAAAGATTCTATTTACAAGTATATCAAAGAGTCTGATCAAAGAGAAGAACCTGGATATAAGTATAGTGATTTAGGGTATTATCTTTTTAAAGAAGCTTTAGAAAAGAAATATAAAAAGCCTTTAAATGTCTTAGTTCAAAATGAATTTTATGAAGCCTTAGGAGCCGATAGAATGTCGTATCTACCACTAGAAAAATATGTAAAATCAGCGATTATTCCAACGGAAAAAGATAGCTACTATAGAAACCAATTATTGCATGGTTATGTGCATGATATGGGGGCAGCAATGCTAGGCGGAGTAGGAGGACACGCAGGTTTGTTTGCCAATGCAAATGATGTGGCTAAAATGATGCAATTGTATCTTCAGAAAGGATATTATGGAGGGAAACGGTATTTTAAAGCCCAGACTTTTGATAAGTTCAACAAACGTTATTATGCTGACAAAAATGTACGAAGAGGTTTAGGTTTTGATAAGCCTCAATTAGATCCAGAAGTTGAAGCAACTTGCGGATGTGTTTCAGATGAAAGTTTTGGACATAGTGGTTTTACTGGAGCTTACACTTGGGCAGATCCTGTTAGCGGAATTGTCTATGTTTTTCTATCGAATAGAGTGTATCCTACTATGGAAAATAAAGGTTTGGTAACCGAAGATATTAGAACCGAAGTTCAACGAATTATTCAAGAGGCAATTTTGCCGGAGTAGAATGTGTTTTATTGTATATAAGTAATAAAATAAGCGAGCTAGCTAAATAAATAAGTCCAATTTTCCATGTAAGAAACCACGAAACTAAATTGGTTTGTAAGATGTAAAATAAGCCAAAAGCTAATGTACATATTCCGTATCTAAAAGTATCAATAAATTCAAATTCATCATTTTTATGTTCAGCATATTTCCAAATAATCCATGGAATTATACTATTTAATATGATGATAGGCTTTAAAAAATCAAAAAAATTAAAGGTTCTTTTTCTTTTCAAAATTACACCAGATTCAACCATTTTATTCACTTCATCAACACAAGTGAAATCTACATTGGCTGCATTAAATTTATCTAAGGTTTTTTGATAATTATCATCTGCTGGAATATGAACTGAAAGTGTTTTTAACTGACTAGATATAGCATCTTTTAATCGCTTTATTTCTGAATTAATCGTTTCAGGTTTAAAATAATCATTCGCTAAAATTGAAGTTCCGTATTGTAAACAAACATTTGATGGATATACCGAAGGGTTTTGATAGGTTAAACCAACAGGGATAATATGAATTTGTAAATTGGGGTTTTTCTCTAGAGCACCAAAAACAATTCTTGAAAAACCTTTACTTAAAGGACGTACAGTTCTTCTTTTATCATGACTTCCTTCTGGGAAAATCATTAAAGATTTTTGATTGTTTAATATAGAAAAACAGGTTTCAAAGATCTCTTGATTTCTGCCTAATTGTTGCACACCATCTCTGATTCTATAGATGGGCATTAAGTTTAAAGTTCCAAGAAATTTCTTAATTAATGGTTTTTTAAAGGTAGCGGCACGTACTAAAAAATGTTGAACCCTAGGATTGTTTACAGCAACAATAAGTGGATCTATTAATCCGTTTGGATGATTGACCATAAACAAGACCGCTCCTTTTTTTGGAATATTTTCTTTTCCTGTTACTTTTATTTTTTTGGTATAAAAGAACAAAGATGATTTTACAAGAATTTTTATAAAATAATACCAGAGAAGTTTCAAGAGTGAAATAATTTTAAAATCCTTCAGCTATTTGCTGAAGTTTTTTAGGATTCAAAATATAGATTTCTTTTCCTTTTAAATGAATATACTTTTCTTTTTTAAATGAAGATAATAATCGAATCGCAGATTCTGTTGCTGTTCCAATAATACTAGCAATATCATCTCTAGATAGTTGAATATCTAAAGGTTTCTCGAGATTTTCTGAACCATAAGTTTTGTTTAGATGCAATAAAGTTTCAGCCAAGCGTTGTTTTACAGTTTTTTGCGCCATATCTACAATTACATTGTCTGCTTCTTTTAAAGAAATGGCCATTTCTTTTAAAATACTCATCGTAAAATTGGTATTGCTCTTTAAATCTCTAACAATTTCTTCCTTCGGAATAAAACAAACTTCCATATCATTAATAGCAGTTGCTTTTAAGTTTGATACTTCCTCACTAACCAAACTTCGTTCCCCTAATAAATCACCTTTCTTAACAAGTTTCACAATTTGTTCTCGCCCATTTGAACCCATTTTTGTGACTTTACAAACGCCATCTTTAATACAGAAAACTCCGTTAATATGCTGGCCTTCATCAAAAAGAATTTCCCCTTTTTTAACAATATTAGAAGATTTGCATCCAGATATACGCAACAATTCATCCTTTGTTAATTCTCCTAAAGAATTTAATTGTCTTACAATACATTGCTCACATTTACTCATTTTCAGTAAAAACTTTATGATTCTAATGTAAGTAAAAAAGCTGATAAATGTCATATTTTTTGATAAAATGATACGGCATCTTTGTATGAGGCAGCGCACAAATAATTATGAAAGAAAAACCTTGTTATCATTGCGGGAACATGTGTGATTCATTGGTAGTGAAGAGTCATGATAAAACATTTTGTTGTAATGGATGCAAAACTGTTTTTGAGATTTTCTCAGAAAATGAGATGACTTGCTATTATGATATCCAAGAAAATCCAGGAGCCATTCCAAAAGAGATCCTTGGAAAATATGATTATTTATCAAATGAAACTATTGTTGCAAAACTCTTAGATTTTAATGATGATGATAGACAGATTGTTTCTTTATTTATACCTCATATTCATTGTAGCTCTTGTATTTGGGTCTTAGAAAATTTACATAAACTTAAGTCAGAAATTATTTCTTCTCAGGTCGATTTTCCAAAGAAATCAGTTCGAATTACCTATGATTCTGAAAAGACAAATTTGAAAGAATTAGTTATTTTATTAAGCTCAATTGGTTATGAGCCGTATATAAGTCTTGAAGATTCTGAAGGAAAAAAGAAACCTGTAGATAGAAGCCTAATTTACAAATTAGGAATCGCAGGATTTGCTTTTGGAAATATTATGTTTTTGTCTTTTCCGGAGTATTTTGAAGTCTCTGGGTTTTGGTTAGAAAAATACAAACACATTTTTAGATGGTTAATGTTAATCTTTTCTTTACCAGTAGTTTTTTATGCCGCAAACCATTATTTTATTTCTGCTTATAAAGGATTGCGATCTAAGATTTTAAATATTGATGTTCCTATAGCATTAGGAATTTCAGTATTATTTATTCGTAGCTCAACAGAAGTTTTATTGGATTATTAGGAAAAGGATTTTATTTTTTCGGATTACAACAACAATTATCAATAGCAGTAGGAGTTTTAATGATTCTTTCCATTGTACTTCCAAAAGTATTTCAAAAAATACCGATTGCAAAACCGATTATAAAGTTAACAAACTCTGTGAAAAACAATTTAGGAGTAAAAAAGAAAGAAACGCCCACCTTTTTTACCATTGGTTTTTTAAACGGATTATTGCCTTGTGGTTTGGTTTATATGGCAATTTTTGGCGCTTTAACGAGTTCAACTTTTTACGAAGGAGCTTTGTATATGGCGCTATTTGGATTGGGGACTGTACCGTTAATGACTGCTGTAGTTTTAATAGGAAATGTTACAAGTGTTATTAATAGAAGAAGAATTCAGCAATTAATTCCAATAGTAGTTGTAGTCATTGGTTTGTTCTTTGTGATGAGAGGATTAGGCTTAGGAATTCCTTTTGTATCTCCAAAACCTATGTTAACTCTTATAGATGCTGCTGGTTGTCATTGATTCACTTATCACTTATCACTTATCACTTATCAGTTATCAGTTATCAGTTATCAGTTATCAAATTTAAAATGTAAAAGTCAAAACTCTAAATGAAAAAGGGAGAATTAAATAAGCATAACAAATGAAAGAGTTGTAAATATGTTTTAGAACTTCAACTTCAACGAACAATTGTTCACTGCTCACTGATAATTGTTGATTGTTCATTGCTTTTCTTACTTCCCCAATAAGCTGCCAAAGCCATACCAGAGAAAATATCCCAAACACCCCAAAAAGCTGCCAATAAAGCCATTCCTCCTAAACCATCAAAGAATTGAAAGATTAATAACAATCCTAAACCACCATTCTGAATTCCAGTTTCTATAGAAATCGTTTTTTGGTCTCTTTTATCCAATCCAAATGTTTTGGCAGTATAAAATCCTATAATATAGGCACCGATATTGTGTAAAATAACCAGTGCAGCTACTAAATAGATATAATCTAAAAAGACATCAATATTATCATAAAACGCAATAATGATAAACGCTAAAAACACAATCATTGAAAAAGGTTTTAGAACTCGCTCTATCTTTTTTGCTGTTTTTTCATAGAAATGATTCACTAACATTCCTAGAATTAGAGGAATTCCTAGAATCAATAAAACTAATTTAAACAACTCAAAAGGATCTAACTCAACTGTTTTTAAAATAGCATTTGTAGGCTCATATAAGCCTCCCCAAAACTGTAAATTAAAAGGAGTCATTACTAAACAAACTAAGGTTGCAAAAGCAGTTAAACTAACTGATAAAGCAGCGTTTCCTTTTGCCATCTTACTAAAAAAGTTAGAAACATTTCCACCCGGACAAGCAGCAATCATCATCATTCCAAGAGCAAAACTTGGATGAGGTTCTATTAATAAAATAGCTAAAAATGTAAGTGCTGGTAATAAGAAG
>Ga0115550_1000140_pt1 | contig 69400 bp, 60 predicted proteins | sample COGITO_mtgs_1005_FD_87177 | JGI IMG/M metagenome (GOLD analysis project Ga0115550, IMG submission 87177) | Pelagic marine microbial communities from North Sea - COGITO_mtgs_100511 | ecosystem: Environmental > Aquatic > Marine > Epipelagic | place: Germany:Helgoland, sampling site Kabeltonne...
AATTTCATCCAGAGAAGTGTTACCTATGTCTTTGAACTAATGTGTTACCTATGAGTGTGAACCTTACCGGTGCCTTTTCTTTGGTATCTTTCTTTTGGCGAAGCAAAAGAAAGATACTCGCCACCGGCGAAACCCGTGCCATGCCCACCGCATGAAAAAACTATTAGATTTAAGCAAACGACACCAAAGCGGGCGATGGCGCTTCGCTTATGCGCCCCTACGCCGCAAAGCGCAGACATGCTAAACTCCCGCCACTTTCCAGGCCAGAACCCTGGCCGCCAGCAAACTGCAGTGCTAATGCCCACAAAAATGCCAATAAAAATTCCAGTTATCAACACCATCAAACCGCTCTACGCCGCGGCGCTGCTGCTATTACTGGCTGAAGCCTGTTTCGCCGGCATCGGCGCTTTGGTGAAACTGACCAGCGCCAGTGCCAGTGAAGCGCAGGTGGTGTTTTTTCGAAACTTTTTTGCCTTGTTGGTGATGTTGCCGTGGATTATTAGTCAGGGGGTGCAGATTTTAAAAACCAAACGTTGGTATCTGCATTTAAGCCGCGCGACCACTGGCATTATTTCGATGTACTGCTTTTTTTATGTGATTAGTCAGTTGCCGTTGGCGCAGGCGATGTTGGTGTTGTTGCTGTCGCCGTTTGTGGTGCCGATTATTGCGCGGTTTTGGCTGAATGAACGGCCAAGCCGGTTGACCTTGTTTGCGATTGTGCTGGGTTTTGTGGGGGTTTTTATTGCCATTCCGCTTGGCGGGCAAGCCGGTAGTCTGGTTATTTTGTTGCTGGGTTTATTGTCGGCGGTGTTGGTGGCGGTGACTAAAACCACCATCCGTTATATGTCCGATACTGAACCAGCCGCGCGTACGGTGTTTTATTTCTCGTTGCTGACCGCCATTATTTCATTTGTACCGGTGCCGTTTTATTGGAATCCGTTGCCTGCGGTGGACTGGTGGGCTTTTGCCGGAATGGGCGTGTTGGCGGCAGTCGGACAAATGGCGATGACCAAAGCTTATGCGTTAGCACCGGCCAGCGATATCGGTATGTGGACATACAGCAGTATTATTTTTGCAGGGTTATTTGGGTATGTATTCTGGCAAGAGCCGGTGACGATGGCCTGGTTTGGCGGAGTGTTGATTATTTTTTATGCTGGTTATATTACGAGTCGGCAAAGATTGTTATGAGTCGATGTTGCCGCAGCAGTAGCTGAGTTTTTCAAGATAGTTACCCCCCACTGCTGCGGCCAGTTTTTACTTCATTTACTTCTTTTCAATCATTCAATTTAAACACTACGCGTCGCAGTAGCAGGTGAAATCGCAGCTGCTTTGCGCGCCGGATAAAACACCGCCAGCTGGCCCACCAGATACAACGCCAGTACACCGAACACCAACAGCTGTGGCTGTAACGGTGCCAGTTCAAATTTGCTGACTAACCAAATATTTAAACCAACCGCCGCGACAGCACCAATCACTACACCCAGGGTGCTAATCAGGAAGTTTTCCAGCATAAAGTAACGCATCACCTGCAGCTGTGTGGCACCCAAAGCACGGCGGGTGCCGATTTGGCGGCGGCGGCGGTTGATGCTGAACATCGCGAGGCCAACAATGCCAAAGGCGGTGATCAAAGTTAAAATCACAATCACCAACAGCAGAATTTTATTCAGCGCATTGTGACTGCGATAGCTGTCCTCGCGGGTATCTTCCAGACTTGTGACATTACGGATAATGCGGTTTTTATCCGATTCGGCCAGCGCTTTTTCGATGATCGGCATCAGCTCATCACGTCGTCCGGGCTCGGTGCGGATCATATAACGTCCATTGCGGTTTTCCATCTGAAACGGCACCAGCATGCTGCGCTCGACGCCGTCCCAACCATTCCACGGTGCTTGCAGCGTTTTGACAATACCGCTGATTTGCACCGCTTCGTTCTGGTTGATGTACACCGTTTTACCAAGTGCGGTCTGATAAGACCCCGGATACAAAGATTCCGCCATCGCCTGACTGACAATCGCGCGCGCCGGCCAGCTCACCGAAGCGGCTGGTCGCCACTCGATATCAGTTAGTTGAAAGTTTTCGCCGGCAATCAGCTCTAACCCCAGCGTATTGATGCCATGGTCGTCGACCATATACACCGCCACGCCAATATCGTCTTCCCCTTCACCGGCTTTATGTTGTAAGCCCATCGACCAGCCGCCGCCACTCAGTGGAATAGCGTTGATCTGCGTCGCATCCACCACACCAGGAATGCCGCGAATGAGCCGCAAATCATCGGCCAGTGCAGCCTCGTGATTATAGTTCTGACCAAACACGGTATTACTTAAGTAAAACAAATTCGCTTCGTCCAGACCACTTGGCCTGGCCATTTGGCTACTACGCTGTTGCATCATAAAAATGGCGTTGACCATAATACTCAGCGTTAACGCAATTTGCAGCGCAATCAGAATTGCCCCGACTTTTTGCCGTAATAAGGCACGAAAAATTGGACCCAGTTCGAACATGACAAGCTCCTTATTGGCTTTTCAGCTGTTGTGACGGTTGCACAGTGCAAGCACGCCATGTTGGATACAAACCCGCCAGTAAACTGGAGACCAGCGCCAGCAACATCGCAAGACCCACCATCGCCAGATCCAGCTCAGCCAATCCTTTCATTTCATCGCCATATAAAGCCTGTACGCCTTGTAAACCCAGCCAGGCGAACACCAATCCCAATAAGCCACCAGCAATGCCGATACAACCAGCTTCAATCAGATATTGGGTAAATAAATCTTGCCGACTGGCACCAAGTGCTTGGCGCAGGCCAATTTGTGGCGCTTTACTTAAAAATTTTGCCAGCAACAAGCCAATGGTATTGAGTAGACAAACCAGCAAAAACATCAGTGACATCACCATCATCAGGCTGGCGTCTTGCGCCACCACTTGCTGATTTTCCATCCACTGCATCACATCACTCAGTCGGTTGTTCACTGGCCGCTCAAACCGGCCGAGTTTTTTCTGCTCCGCGACATAAGCATTTAAAAACGTTAGATAATCTTGTTTTTCTTGCTCGGTGCGAAGCTCGGCCCAAAACTGCGTCCAGACACATTCCGAATTTAAGAACGCCTCATAGCCTTCACCACTGGGTTTCCAGCAATTGGTATTGCCGTTGCGGCTGATTTTCGACTGCGAAAGTAGACTAAAGGGTATAAATAACTCTTCGGCTTCGTTAAAAGCGCCGGTCGTCACATCATAAAATCTCGGCATTGGTTGCCAATGGGCAATGACACCAACCACCTGAAAATAATCACCGGCCAGCTTTACTTTTTCGCCCACTGAATCACGACCACCAAATAACCGCTCATTCAGGCTTTGGCTCAGCACCACCACTTGTTGCATCGATTCATCGGCCGCTCTGTCCCAGCCACTGCCATATAAAAACGGTACATCAAACATAGCAAAAAAATCAGCGGAATTGGCGCGGCCCGATACCTGAAACGGCAAACTGTCTTTGCCTTGCGGCTCTACTACAGCGCCCATTTGTGCCAGCACCACTTGCCGAAACGCTTTATTCGCAGACCACAGCGCAGTGGCGTCACGATAAGTCAGCTGATCCGGCGGGTCGCCATTGTCGTTGGCCGGTTGATGCGGATCCCAGTTATCCAGCTGCACATAAAACAGCTGTTCGCTTTTGGTTGGAATAGGGTTGGCCGACATCAGATAGTTGACGGTAACCGTGGTCATGGCGGCGCCAATACCCAAGCCAATCGCCAATACCATCAGCAGACTTAAACCATAACTTTGCCGGATACTGAGCCAGGCTAAACGCAAGTAGTATGCAAACATGGTCAGACTCCTGCGACTTTGGCGCTGTGTTCTGCACCCGCTGGTGACACAATATGTAGCGGCTCGTGCATCGCAGCAGTGAGTTCGGATACCCGCCCATCTTTAATCAGAATTTGTCGTTTCGCGCGCTGCGCCAGACCATGGTCATGCGTTACCATAATGATGGTGGTGCCCTGGCGGTTAATATCTTCGAGCAGCGCCATCACACTTTGCGCCATTTGGCTGTCGAGGTTACCGGTTGGCTCATCCGCCAGCAAAAAACGTGGGCTGGTAGCAAGTGCCCGGGCAATCGCCACCCGCTGCTGCTGGCCGCCCGATAGCTGACTTGGCAAATGTTTCATTCTTGACGCCAGCCCCACCAATTCCAGTTGTTGTTCAATACGGCGTTTACGCTCTTTGGCGTCAAAACCACGATACCGCAGCGGCACATCAACGTTGTCGAATAAATTCAGCTCTGGAATTAAGTTAAAGCTTTGGAAAATAAAGCCAATTTTCTGATTCCGCATTTTTGAGCGCTGGCTGTCGCTTTGTTGATTGACGTTTTCACCATCCAGTAAAAACACCCCGGAGCTGGCCACTTCCAACAAACCGGCGATATTTAAAAAGGTGGTTTTACCCGAGCCTGAAGGGCCGGTGACGCTGACAAAATCACCTTCCTGCACTTCCAAATCCACCTCACGCAGCGCGTGGGTTGACACTTCACCGGTATGAAAAACTTTGCCTAACTGTTTCATTAGCAACATAAAATGGCCCTCAGGGCGGCACTGGCCGCTGTTGTTGATTTAACTGAATTAGTGATTTAACTGGATTTGTTGAGCACCGTTGAACATATCGGTGCCGGAAATAATGATTTGATCGCCCTCGGTTAAACCGCTCAGCACTTCCACTGCAGATAAGCTGCGGGCGCCGATTGAAATTGGTGTTTTCACCGCCAGGCCGTTTTTCACGATGTAAGCAAACTGGCCGTTGGAGCTTTCCAGGAACTGGCCACGTGACACCTGCAGCACCGCATCGCGTTGCTCCAGTAAAATGCGGCTGGCGAGGCGTTGATTTTGACGAAGGCCCGCTGGCGAAGCTTTTTCAAAGCGCACCCGACCGGTGACCTGGTTGTCGACAATTTCCGGCGACACACTGACTAACCGTGCCGGATAAGTTTGTTGATCCAGGGTGATATCGGCCGGCATACCAATCGCCAAGTCGTCGGCATAGTTTTCCGGAATGGCAATTTCCACTTCAAACTGGGTTAAATCGACCACCGACAACAACAGCTGATTTTTGGTTAAGTAGGTTTTATTGTCGACCGCCAGGTTGCCGATAATGCCATCGACCGGCGATTTCACTTGCAGAGCGTCCACCTGACGACTTAAATTCGCCACCAACAAGGTCTGGCGTTGTAAATCTTGTTGTAGTGCGGTCGATTCAAATTCCAGGCTTTCTTTATTCAGCACCGCATCTTTCACCGCATGTTGATGCTGCAACGAAGCATTGTTTAAATCATCACCGGCTTTTTCATAATCAATCTGGCTGATAGCTTTAACGCTATAACCTTGTTCAGCACGACGTTTTTCGCGCTCGGCAGTAATCAGCGCCACTTTGGCTAAATCCACCGCCTTTTGGTCGATTAGCTGTTGTTTGCGTGATTGAATAATTTGCCGCTCCAGGCCAGTGCTCAGGCTATTCAGCGTGGCTTGTTCCTGTTTAAGCTTGCTATCAAGTTCCGGGCTGTCGATGGCGGCAATCACATCGCCTTTTTTCACCTGGGTGCCGGCTTCTGCAAAAAAACTGACGGTGCCATCGGCTGAGGCATAAAGTTTTGGACTGACTGCCGCCACCACTTTGCCCTGTACCGACACATCCCGGACAAATGGCGCCGTTTTCACGCTATCCAGCCGCACCCGGGCTAACGACACCGACATTTCAGATTGCTGCCAATTGGACAGCAATGGCGTCACTTGCCACAACAGCAAGGCTGCCACTGCGACAATCATCGCCAACATGATGATTTTTTTCGATTTTAGCGGTTTAGTATCGCGGATTTCATCCTGAGCACTAGGCTCGGCAATTTTTATAGACACGGTGCATCTCCAATTCACTGTTGCAAACTCAGTCGCAGTGACTTTGGAAATGGTTTAGAAAAAACTGAAATTATTTTTGATGAGCAGCGAAACTAATACTCCGGCATGAGGCAGGTGTTTGAAATAACACAACAACTTCTGTGCGCAGCATGTTTTGCAACGAAAAAAAATCCCCAATCACAACAGAGGCATGATCAGGGATTGGGAAGTTGGTGCGGACGATAAAATCAGTGTAGTTCAGTAAAATCAGCTTGCTGGCAAATTAGTCTTTTCTGAAATAAAAAATTCTGCCGGGCAGTTGTACGCTCGAACCAACAGCAACAAAGCTAAAACCACGCAAGCTATAGCACTTCAGTGATGGCTCGGGTAAAATGCCAGCCCTTTTGTAGTTGACGACTTTATACAGGCAAGAAAATACCATGAGCAAAAAGCTGCACATTAAAACCTGGGGCTGCCAGATGAATGAATATGATTCATCCAAAATGGCCGACTTGTTGGATGCCACTCATGGCTATACCCTGACTGAAAACGCTGAAGACGCTGACGTCATTTTATTAAATACCTGTTCCATCCGCGAAAAAGCGCAGGAAAAAGTATTTCACCAATTGGGCCGCTGGCGCCCGCTGAAAAAGAAAAATCCTAATTTAATCATCGGTGTTGGTGGTTGTGTTGCATCACAAGAAGGCGCATCTATTCGTGAGCGCGCCCCTTATGTCGACATTATCTTCGGACCACAAACGCTGCACCGCTTACCGGAAATGATTAATTCGGTCAAAGGCGACCGTTCGCCGGTGGTCGATGTATCATTCCCTGAAATCGAAAAATTTGACCGGTTACCAGAGCCAAAAGCCGACGGCCCAACCGCCTTTGTTTCTATCATGGAAGGCTGCTCGAAATACTGTACTTTCTGCGTGGTGCCTTACACCCGCGGTGAAGAAGTCAGCCGTCCACTGGATGATGTATTGCTGGAAATCGCGCAACTCGCCGAACAAGGCGTGCGTGAAGTGAATTTATTAGGCCAGAACGTTAACGCTTATCGCGGTGAAACGCACGATGGTCAAATTTGCCACTTCTCAGAACTTTTGCGTTTAGTCGCCGCCATCGACGGTATTGACCGCATTCGCTATACCACATCGCATCCTGTTGAATTTACAGATGATATTATCGAAGTGTACCGCGATATCCCGGAACTGGTCGATCACCTGCATTTACCAGTGCAATCGGGTTCAGATCGTATTCTGACGCTGATGAAACGTAATCACACTGCCCTTGAATACAAAGCGCAAATTCGCAAACTGAAAAAAATCCGGCCGAATTTAAGTATGTCATCCGATTTTATTATCGGTTTCCCTGGTGAAACGGCCGAAGATTTTGCCCAGACTATGGATTTAATTGCCAATATTGGCTTTGATATGAGCTTTAGTTTCATTTACAGCGCCCGTCCTGGCACACCAGCGGCAGATTTGCCGGATGATGTCAGCGAAGATGAGAAAAAGCAGCGGCTGTACATTTTGCAAGACCGGATCAACCAACAATCGCTGCAAATTGCCCGCGGCATGCTGGGCACCGAACAGCGCGTATTGGTCGAAGGACCGTCGAAAAAAGATCTGATGGAACTGACCGGCCGCACTGAGAATAATCGGGTGGTGAATTTTGAAGGCACCCCTGATATGATTGGTGGCTTCGTTGATATTAAAGTGACAGACGTATTCACTAACTCTTTGAAAGGTGTCGTTATTCGCACTGAAAAAGAAATGGATTTACGCCGCGAAATATCGCCACAACAGATTCTGGCGCGTCAGCCAAAAGCAGATCCACTTGGGGTGCAAAGGTTTCAGCCCTGAGTCTAATTAAATTTATACCCAAAATCATTGAAGATGCGGGTAGGCGACAAGTGAATGAGACCGCAGGAGCATAGCTGTCTATGTGACTGCGGCGAATGAGCGAAGTTAACAACCCCGCATCTTCAAGGATGAAGGGTATATGCGAGAACAGGCCCATTGGACAACCCAATCAGCAGTATCGAATTTAAAGTAGAACCCACTGACCACCAACGGCTGTCGCTGTTATGTGGACCCTTCGATGACCATATCCGCCAGATTGAACGGCACTTTCGGGTCCAGCTGAGCTTTCGCGACGACAAGTTCCGATTACTGGGTCTGACCGAACAATTGCCGCTGGTACAGCAGTTGGTGCATCAGCTGTATGCCGAAACCGCGAATCCGGCGGGCAAACTGGTGCCGTTAACCGCCGAGCAAGTGCATCTGGCGATGAGTGGTATTGATCATCCGGCAACCTTGATCCAGGTCGATGAGCAGGCGCATGAAGTCAGCATCAAGACTAAAAAAGGCATGATCAAAGGCCGCAACCCCAATCAGAGCCGATATGTTGCCAATATTTTGCGCCATGATGTAACTTTTGGTATTGGTCCGGCCGGTACCGGGAAGACCTATTTAGCGGTGGCTTGTGCGGTCGATGCGCTGGAAAAAAATCAGGTACGGCGTATTGTGCTGACCCGTCCGGCGGTTGAAGCCGGCGAAAAATTAGGTTTTTTACCAGGCGATTTAGCGCAAAAAGTTGACCCTTACCTGCGTCCTTTATACGACGCTTTGTTTGATATGCTCGGTTTTGAAAAAGTCGAAAAGTATCTGGAGCGCGGCACTATCGAAATTGCGCCTTTGGCTTACATGCGCGGCCGTACTTTAAGTGATGCTTTTATCATTTTGGATGAAAGTCAGAACACCACGGTGGAACAGATGAAAATGTTCTTAACCCGCATTGGTTTTAATTCCAAAGCGGTGATCACCGGTGATGTGACGCAGGTCGATTTACCGCGTGGCACTTATTCCGGCTTAAAACACGCCATTGATGTGTTGTCTGAAGTTGATGCTTTGAGCTTTAACTATTTTGTCGCCAAAGACGTGGTACGCCATCCGGTGGTGCAAAAAATCGTGATTGCTTATGAAGCCTTTGAAGCTGCTGCCGCGGTACGCAAACAGGCAGAAAAAGAAGCGGCTTTGCTGGCGCAAGCTACTGCGCATGCCGCTGCAACTGTCGTGATGCCATCCACACCTGCGACCACAGAAGCAAAACCGGCCAGCCGTCGTAAAACGGTCACCAAAGCTGCGGATACTGAAACCCCATGAGCATTATTCTAGATTTACAGCTGGCCTCAACCGCCAGCAATCTGCCTAGCGAAGCGCAAATTCAATTGTGGCTGAATGCTGCAGTATCGCCATTTCAGCCGGTGGCGGAAGTGACAGTGCGGATTGTCGATGAACCCGAAAGTCAGCAGCTGAATTTTGACTATCGCGAAAAAGACAGGCCAACCAATGTACTGAGCTTTCCATTTCAATGCCCACCCGGTATTGAACTGCCATTATTAGGCGATTTAGTCATTTGTGCTGGTGTCGTGGCGCAAGAAGCCAAGGAGCAAAATAAAACCCTGGATGCACATTGGGCCCATATGGTAGTACATGGCAGCTTGCATTTACTTGGCTTTGACCATATAAATGATGACGACGCTTTGGAAATGGAAGCGGAAGAGATACAAATTCTGGCAGAACTGGGTTTTGCCGATCCTTATTTGATTTAAGACTAACGGAGCTGGTTTTTTTATTATGGGTGACGACAATCCACACTCGGGACGCGGTTCTGCCGCTAAATCATGGTTAGATCGTATTGCCGCCATATTTACCGCAGAACCACAACAAGTCTCAGATCTGGAAGATATTATTGCCGAAGCCAATTCGCGCAATTTAATTGATTCCGACACCAAGGGTATGCTGCAAGGTGTACTGGATGTCTCCAAAATGCGCGCCCGCGATATTATGGTGCCCCGCTCCCAAATGGCGACCATCGACATTGATCAGCCGCTGGCCGAGTTTTTACCTATCCTGCTGGAAAACAATCACAGCCGCTACCCGGTGGTCAACGAAGACAAAGACCATATCGAAGGTATTCTGATCGTCAAAGATATTCTGAAATATGCGCTGACGCCCGATATTGAATGGGAACTCAAAGATTTATTACGTCCGGCAGTGATTATTCCGGAAAGCAAAAGAGTCGATGCGCTCCTCAAAGAATTCCGCCAAAAACGCTACCACATGGCGATAGTGGTCGATGAATATGGTGGTGTGTCAGGCCTGATTACCATCGAAGATATTCTGGAGCAGATTGTCGGCGATATCGAAGATGAACACGATGACGAAGAAGGCGATGATATCCGCAAGCTTGGCAGCAACGTGTTTATGGTCAGTGCGTTAACCCCACTCGACGAATTTAACGAAAGTTTCAATACCGGTTTTGACGAAGAAGAAGCCGGCACCATCGGCGGAATTGTGTTGCACGCTTTTGGCCATATGCCGGCCAAAGGTGAAACCATCAGCCTCGAAGGCCTGACCTTTAAAGTCACCAAAGCCAACAGCCGCCGTCTGGTGCAGTTGCAGGTGATCCGGCCAAAACCAACAGAAGATGCTGAATAGCAGCGGTAAGGAAAGTTGTCCGTGTTAAGTTTGAAATTTTCCCGTCCTGATCTGCTGCAAAGCCTACTGCTGCTGGTCGCTGGCCTTGCCAATACGCTGGCGTTTGCACCTTATCAGCTGACCGCTGTACCGCTTGTTACCCTGGCGCTGCTGAGTCTGGTGTTATTTCAATGTCAAAGTGCCGGTAAAGCGGCCTGGTTTGGTTTTATCTACGGCGTGGGCTGGTTTGGCCTTGGCGTCAGCTGGGTGCATGTCAGTATCGCTACTTTTGGCGGCATGCCACTCGTTGCCAGTTTAGGCATTATGGCATTGTTGGTTGCCTATTTAAGCCTGTTCCCTGCCCTTGCCGCCTGGCTGAGTTGTCACCCGCGTTTCAACACGACCGCGTCAACGAATAAACATCCGCTATGGTGGCCGTTATTGCTCGCCAGCAGCTGGGTACTGGCCGAAAATCTGCGTTCGTGGTTGTTCACTGGTTTTCCTTGGTTATCATTGGGTTATAGCCAGACCGAAGGTTATCTGGCGCCTTATGCGCCGTTGATTGGCGAAACCGGCATTACTTTTATCATGGTTTTTGCAGCTGCCAGTCTGATGCTGTTGGTGTACAAACAATGGCGCATGGCGCTGGTTGCTGCGGTGCTGTTGCTGGCAAGTCCACTACTGAACCCCTTCAAAGGCTGGCAATTGCAGGTTGAAAAAGTCAGCGTGGCTTTGGTGCAAGGCAATATCAAACAGGAACTGCGTTGGGTTCCAGAGCAAGAACTGCCAACGATGAAAAAGTATATGCAGCTGACCAAACCGCATCTAAAGCAACAAATTATCGTCTGGCCGGAAGCAGCTATTCCGCAGGTTGAACCACTGGCCCAAGCGTATTTATTCAATCTGGATATGCAAGCGGCGGAAAATAACAGCGCGGTGATCACCGGTATTCTTGATTACAAACACAATGATGACGCGTTCAACGGTATGATTGTGCTGGGAAAAAGCGGTACAACGGCAACCGCTGGTGATTACATTTACCAAACGCGAAACCGCTATCAGAAACACCATTTATTGCCGATTGGCGAATTTGTGCCCTTCGAGCGATTGCTGCGGGACATCGCACCGTTTTTTGATTTACCCAATAGTTCATTCGCCCGTGGCGACTGGCGCCAGACCAACTTACAAGCCAATGGCTATCAACTGCTCGCCGCGTTGTGTTTTGAAATTGCGTTCCCACGGCAAATACAGGCCAACTTTACCGATGAAACCGACTTCTTGTTGACCGTCAGCAATGACGCCTGGTTTGGCGCATCTATTGGCCCGCTGCAACATATGCAAATCGCCCAGATGCGCGCGCTGGAATTTGGCCGGCCGCTGCTGCGCGCCACCAATAATGGCGTGACCGGCATCGTGCTGCCAGACGGCAAGTTACAGGCGGTACTGCCACAGTTTGAGGATGGTGTTTTGAACGCTGAGGTACAGTTAGCTTCGGGCCGGACTTTGTATAGCAAAACCGGCGATTGGCCGTTGCTGCTGTTGGCTGGATTATTGTTGCTTTGGATAGGATTTTACAGCTGGCGTCAACAACGCCAGCTGTAAAGGCATATCAAGGATGATAAAGGAATATTACCCAAAATCATTGGTGTTGCAGGTAGGCCACGGTGGAACCGCGACAAGTGAGTACGACTGAAGCGTCAGTCCGACCCAGAGCATAGTTGTCCTATGTGACGGGCCGGGCTGGCGCTCCAGCGAACTCACGCAGGCAACAACCCTGCAACTTCAAGGATGAAGGGTAATTAGGCGGTCGCCATCCACTGTTGCACCGCCGACACTAATTCGTCCGGGTGGAATTTAGCGATAAACTGATCCGCCCCGACTTTGCTGACCATCGCATTATTAAACACACCACTGAGTGACGAGTGCAAAATGACATGAATGCGTTTTAAGTGTTCATGCGCTTTAATTTCAGCGGTTAAGGTATAACCGTCCATCTCCGGCATTTCGATATCGGAAATCAGCAGCGGTACTTTTACCGACACATCACCGCCCAGCTCTTCAGCTTTGGCCAGCAACCAGTCCAGCGCCATCCGGCCATCATTCACCGTTTGAATTTCCACGCCAATCGCCGACAACGCCCGTTTTACTTGATTCCTGGCAACGGCTGAGTCATCGGCCACCAACACCACCAGATTTTTAAAATCAACATCTTTGCTTTTTTCTTTCACCGACTCACTAACCGTTTCATCCACCGGCGAAATTTCGAAAAATACTTTTTCGACATCCAGGATTTGCACTAATTTGTCATCAACCTTGGTCACCGCTGTGACGTAATGCGCTTTGCCTGCCCCTTGTGGTGCCGGCATAATTTGCTCCCAGTTACTGCTGATGATCCGGTCAACGCCGGAGACTAAAAAACCCTGGGTATGCCGATTGTATTCAGTGACCAGCACATAAGCAGTGGCTAAATCGGTGATCTTCGGACCGCCGGTTGCCATACTTAAATCGATGACGGTGACCGGTTCACCGCGTAAATGGGCAATTCCTCTGACATTTGGATGTGCGCCAGGCAAAGCGCTTAATTCCGGACACTGCAGTACTTCCCTGACTTTAAATACGTTAATCCCAAACGGCTGCGTACCATAAAGCCGGAATAACAGCAGCTCCAGCCGGTTCTGGCCGACAATATTGGTTCTTTGGTCCACACTGGACATCAGGCTACTCATGCTTTTCCCCGTCAGATTAGGATGACCGGTTCAGCACCGGTTTTTCATTAGCGACATCTGAACAAGATAGGCGAAAAAGTCTAATAATGCTCGTGGTTTAGCATCAGGAAAGGCTGTCAGATGAAAATATTCTACAGACGGCAAAAAACCTTAAAAAAGCCCAGGTTGGGCTTGGTTCCGGTCAAATGATCAGGGTGCAGATAATTCAAGCAGCCGCTGCTGCAAAAACTGTTGGTCGGCGGGGTTGGTTGCCAAAAGCAAAGCCTGTCGGTAAAAGATCAGGGCTTCGGAATTTTGCCCAAGCTGACGATGAAAATCCGCCGCCACCGCAAACAATAAATGATATTGCGCCAGATTTTCATCTGCCAACAGCGGCGGTAATTGCAACAAGGCCGCCGCCGGGCCATGGCACATACTAAAAGCGACCAACTGATTCAGCGCGACCACAGGCGTTGGCTCCAACCGATGCAATAGCTGATATAAAGCATGAATTTGCGGCCAGTCGGTGCTGGCACTGTCGGTGCTTTCACTGTGCACCGCCGCAATCGCCGCCTGAATGGCGTAAGGTCCAATTCGACCTGAAGCAAGTGCGGTTTCAACGTGCCGGATCCCTTCACTAATCAAGACTTGATCCCAGAGCTGGCGTTGTTGCTCTGGCAATAAGATCAGTTCACCATGCGCGGTAAAACGCGCTTGTCGCCTGGCATGTTGCAATAATAACAATGCCAATAAACCACAACTTTCAGTATCAAAATGTAAAGCCAGCAATTGTTTTGCTAAATCAATGGCTTGTTGCGCCAAATCAGCTTGCAGCATCCCATCGTCGGACACCGACTGGTTGCCGGGCATCGAATACCCTTCGTTAAACAGCAAGTAAATCACTTTATGCACCGCCTGTAACCTCGGTGCTAGCTGCTGCGGCGGCGGCACTTGATAAGGAATGGCAGCGGCTTTAATTTTCTGTTTGGCCCGGACGATGCGCTGAGCAATGGTGGATGGCGTCTGTAAAAAAGCCCGGGCAATTTGTTCGGTGGTTAAACCACAAACTTCCCGTAACGTCAGCGCCAGTTGCGCTTCCATTGACAATGCCGGATGACAACAAGTAAATACCAGCCGTAGATAATCATCTGGCCATTGCTGTTGGTCCATTTGCAGGACAAAGCTATCGTCCGCTTCGTCAGATGCAATCTGCGCCAGCACTGTTTCACCATCGCTGACAAAACGTTGTTGCTGGCGCAGTTTATCAATGGCTTTAAAGCGCCCGGTCGATATTAGCCACGGCACCGGTGATGCTGGCACACCGGTGAGCGGCCACTGCACCAGCGCCGCACTAAACGCTTCTTGCAGTGCATCTTCGGCCCGGTCAAAATCACCAAGCAACCGGATCAACGTCGCCAGCACTTGCCGGGAATGTTGCTGGTACAGTTGCTCAATGTGCCGGGTTAGCACAGTTGCTGGTTGCAACATTGGCATGGTTAAGGTTAAACCACCAGCTGCCGTACTGGCCGCACTTCGACACAACCAACCCGCGCCGCCGGGATGCCCGCAGCCAAGTGCAAAGCTTCGTTTAAATCCCGCGCTTCAATCAGGTAAAAACCGGCAAGTTGTTCTTTGGTTTCCGCGAACGGACCATCACTGAGAAGCACCTGCCCGGCGCGCATCCGCACCGTGGTGGCTGTCGCAACACCTTGTAATGCTTCCGCCGCCAACATCCGGCCACTTTGCGCTACCTGCCCGGCATACGCCTGACATTCGGCATCCTTGGGACTTTCCGGCAAGCTATGCAGCAACTGCTCGTTACTGTAAACCAGGCATAAATATTTCATCGGCTTTCCTTCGATTTGGTTTTTAATCAGGTTGCAGTGCAAACATCGCGGCGTTGCTTTCCATATCAAATGGCACCGAAAAATGCTCATGCACCACCAGCCACTGGCCGGCTATTTTGCGCCAGCACTGTGTGGTCCGCATCCAGCAACCTTGTTCTTCACCTTTCTCGTTTGTACCACCACATTGGATCAGCGCATGGCTAAACGCTAAATCAGCATTGGCTTCTACTTCAAGCTGCGCCATTCGAAAAATCGACGGACCACCACCACAATGGGACATACAATGTTCCCAGTGCGCTTTATAGGTCTCAAGACCACGAAACTGCAGCTTTAAAATGGCATCAAATGAGCGGATTTGTGGCGCATAAATAGCGCTAATCCGCTCGATGTCTTTTGCTTCTATTGCCTCAGTCCAGCTGGCTAATCTTTCACGAATGTGTTGGGCTTCGATCTGTGGTTGAGTCTGTTGCATGGATATTCTCCTTTCATTACGGTTAACTACGTTTAATTGCGGTTAATCGCGGTTAATTGCAGTTAATTGCGGTTAATCGCGAATTATCACGAAATAGCTGTTATAGTCGAACCATTCTTCAGATAATCGACAAGCCGCTGCAAAAATAATTCTGTTTTTAAAGCGCGACCTTTCCAATCATCCATAAACCTCTGATTTATTTAAAATTATACTGACGATATAACTTCATGTATTTCAGCACGCGCCGTCAGCAGCGATGAAGCCGCATGACCCTGTTTTATATATGCCGTTCAGCTTAAGTACAGCAGTCAGGCATTATCTTTAGCACAACTTCTGTGCCAGTAGGCTGTAATAAAGGATATTTTTATGAATAATTCAATGTTAGTCGGATCGATCGTTGGCGCCATTGCCGTTACCGCTTTAGGCTCAGTCGCCGGATACAAATATCTGGGTCAAGAACCACAATATGCTGAAGTTGTCAGTAGCAAAGCCATCATCGAAACTTACAGTGAGCCGGTTGAGCAATGTAAAGACGTAATAGTGCAGCAAAAAAAAGCGGTGAAAGATGACAATCAAATCACCGGTACTGTGCTTGGTGCTGTGGTTGGTGGTGTACTGGGCAACCAGATTGGTGGTGGGTCAGGTAAAAAAGTGGCAACAGTCGCCGCAGCTGCAGCCGGTGGTTATGCCGGTAAACAAGTGCAGCAGGATATGCAAAACAACGATGTTGAAAGCCAGAGCAAACGTGTTTGCAAAACTGTACAGCAACAAAAAGAACGCACCGTCGGTTATGACGTACGTTATTTGTTGAATGGCGAATTAAAGACGATCCGAATGGATCAAAAACCAGCCGAAAAGATTTTAATTAAAGATGGTCAGGTGATTGCTGCAACATTACAAGCGGGCTCATAACCACGATTGATTGAGCTTTGCATTCATCACGACAAACCAAAATACCTATTTGGTTTGTCGTGTTGGCTCTGTCCAAAATCGCTACACAAACAGTAAATTACTTGCGGTTACCAACGCCCAAAATACTGATCAATTAATAAAGTCAGTTGTTCGTTGAGCTCAGCTTCAAGATCATCGGCATTGGCCTGATACAGCGCAAAATATCGGGCAGCCTGTGCTTGATTTAAGCTTCGTCCGGCCAAAGTACATTGCATTTCCGGCAAGCTTTTATCAAACCTTGGCACTAAAATCCACCGCATAAAACCAGCAGTATGGGATGTCACCAACGGCTGTGAGAACTTACAGAAATCTTCAATATAATCGGCGCCTTGCGGACCCAGACAACCAGGTTCCACCCGATAAATTACTTCCAGAATTGCCGCTGTTGCCGTCATTGAGCTTCCATTTAAAACGCCATTAATCACGCGATGAAACAAGCCACTGAATTCAGTAAAACTACCTTAGCAGAAGTGGCTTGCCAACAGCAACCGCAACAAAAAAGCCTTCTCGGCTAACAGCTTTGCCTGATCACCAAATCACATTGCAGTTCAATGTCACCGCTCAGTTCACCCGCAAGTAAGCGACTTGCTGCCAAGCGGCCTTTTTCAGCACTGTATTGCTGAATGGTGGTCAACGCCGGATAAAAGCGCTCGCCCTCTTCAATACCATCAAAACCAACGACCACCAGCTCTGACGGAATGTCGATGCCAAGCTCACGCGCTACCATCATCGCCGCCAGCGCTATCCGGTCACTCATACACAATAGAACCGTGGGACGCACCGCTTGTTGCAACGCTTCGCGTGCCGCCATCATTGCCTGTTCGTGCTGATTCACCGGAATATGCCACACTGCTGCAGCGGGTAATTCGCGGCCCGCTTCTTTGGCGGCCACCAGATAGCCTTCTAACCGACGCCTGGAAATGGCTTGCTCAGACCGATACAGCTCGTCCGGTTGAATTCGACACACCCGGTCCGACTCAATTAACCGCAACCCAAGTACGGCAATTTTACCAGGCATGCTGGCAAAAGCATGTAGCGCGATATGTTTGGCCGAACTGAAGTTATCAATATTGACTGAAGGCAAATCGTCGACATTGCAATCGACCGTGATCATTGGCTTTTGCTGGCGCAAAATTCGCTCCAGCTGTTCCGGATTATTTGGCGCACCATACAGAATAAAACCATCTGGCACCGCTTCAGCGCTACTGCTGCGGCTATTGTGCGTGCCGGATAACAACAATAAATCGCGGCCTTGTTGCTGCAGTACTTCGGCAACACCTTTAATCAGCTGATTGGCCACCGGATCGCTGACTGAATATTCCAGCGTATCAGACAGCAAAATCGCAATAATGCCGGATTTGCCAGTGCGTAAACTACGCGCTGCAGCGTTCGGGCCGCTATAACCCAGCACTTCACATTGCGTCAGAATTTTCTGGCGTAGTTCCGGCGACAACTGATCCGGCCGGTTAAAGGCGTTGGAGACGGTGGCGACGGACACGCCAAGCTCTGCAGCCACCGTTTTCAGGTTCTGTTTTTTTAATTTTGCCTGCGGTAGCCCATTGCTCACAACTAACCTCTCTTGTTGTTATTTAAAGTGCTGACTCAGCCGTTATTATTTATTCATATTGGCAATAAACTGATTAGAATCGGCAATGGCCCGGTTCATTTCGCTGATCAGGCTATTGACGTCCTGTTGCAACATGCCAAATTCACCCTGAATAGCACCAACGGCTTTAGCATTCAAGTTATGTTTTAAATACAATACGTTATCGTTGAGCACCCGCAGCACCGGCGGCATTTTGCTCTCGGCGCGGCGCATCACTTTCACCAGCGCGTTAAACTGCCGTTTGGTCTCCAGCAGCTTCTTTTTGCTGTCGGTTTTCAGCTGCTTGTTCTGATATTGCGCCAGTTCAGCTTCCCATTCATCAAATAAATCAAAAGCCACAGTTTCGACTTTATTGATCCGGCTGGTCACTTCATCCGCCGATTTTTTACTGTCTTCGTACTGCGCGCTCAACGCTTCGTAGCGCTGCTGCAAATTACCACCGTGGAAATTCAGCAACTGGCTCAGTTGATCCAAGGCATCTTTAAATTCCTGCTGGCTGACCTGCTGCGCATCACGTGCTTCTTCCACCCTGTCGATCAGAATATCGCGTTTATGCACACCGACTTTTTCCATCGCGGCGTAATAAGCCGTGGTGCAACCAGGCAATACGACCAATGACGCCAGCAACGAAGCCAACCCCAGTGTTTTTACCCATCCAGACCGTTTTAACATGTTTTGCATCTTCACCTTGTTCAACATCATCACATTCAACTCTTTACTCATTGTCTTACTCATAATCTTACTCATCATCCGCCGAGCCATTCACTAACTCGGCGATGGCCGCCAGCCGGCTCATCGTCAGTGCATTTAAGGTTTTTTTCGGGTATTGACCACGGCTGTTTTTCACACCTGCCACCACACCGGTTAATAACTCCAGCGCATCGTCGACGGTTTTGGCAACATAAATGTGGAACAAACCCGCTTCGACTGCAGTCACCACTTCATCGTTCAATACCAGATTCAGCTGATTGCTGGCCGGGATCACCACACCTTGGGTGCCGGTTAAACCGCGTGACTGACACAAGCGGAAATAACCTTCAATTTTTTCATTCACCCCACCAATCGCCTGCACCTGGCCGTGTTGGTTGATGGAACCCGTTACCGCCAAAGACTGGTGAATAGGCACATTACAGATGGCGGAAATGAGCGCACAAACTTCGGCCAAAGAGGCGCTATCACCATCAATCAGGCCATAAGATTGCTCCATCGCGATATTGGCCGACAACGTCAACGGGAAATTCTGCGCATATTTAGCACCAAGATAACCGGTCAGTAGCATCACTCCTTTGGAGTGAATCGCTTTACCAAGCTCCACTTCCCGCTCGATATCAATAACGCCATTGGAGCCCGGATAAACCGTCGCGCTAATCCGCGCTGGTGTACCAAAAGCGGTATCACCAATTTCCAGCACGGTTAAACCATTGACCTTCCCGACAGCGCCGCCGTCGGTATCAATCAGAATTTGCCCTTCCTGTATATCTTCTAAAAAGGATTCACTGATGCGGCCGGTGCGGTATTGTTTGCCTGCCAGCGCCTGCTGAATGTGTAGCGCAGTGAGTTCAGCATCGCCGCTTTGATTGGCGTAATAACAAGCTTCGCGCACCAGTTCCAGCACATCAGCAAAACGAGCTGATAATTTGCGTTGATGTTCAGCCTGGCGGAAGCTGAAATTCAGGAGTTGTTTTAAGCCACAAGCGGTTAACGGACCGGCCTCCAGCGCCTGGATCTGATCCTGCAACTGCAACGACATATACTTCATGGTCTGGGCGTTAAACGGCAAATAATGTTCAAAATCAGCCAGCACCCGGAACAACTCGTTAAATTCGTCGTCGCCATCCTGGACCAGATAATACAAATCGCGTGAACCCAGCAGCACAATTTTTACATTCAGCGGAATCGCTTTTGGCGTAATAATGGTGGAATTGGTAACCGCATGGTCAGACAGCGTATCGATATTAATATCACCGCTTTTCAGCGCCAATTTTAGTGCATCCCACACCGCAGGCTGCGATAACAAACGGTCGGCATCCAAAATCAGATAACCGCCATTGGCTTTATGCAAAGCGCCGGCACGGATCATCCGGTAATTGGTGTAAAGCGCGCCTTGCTCTGAACTGTATTCGACCCGGCCAAATAAGTTGCCATAACTTGGGTTGGGTTCAAACACAATCGGCGCACCGGACATCAGTTCATGATGCACCAGTACATTGGGCACAAAATCACCGATAAACAAACTGCGTAAATCCATTTCTTCCAGCTTGTCGGTTTCTAATTCTTCCGGCAGTAATTCCAGCACCGCTTTGATCAGCTCGGGTTTCATTTCACGTAGATAACGTAAAATGCCCAGCTCGGTGACGTAATCGTGTTCCAGTTGTTTCAGCAGCGGTTTAATCGCCTGTTCTATAGTGTCACGGCGCAAAGTCCGTAAATTTTCAGAAAGTTCGCGTTTCCACTGCGGCAGCTCAATCAACTGTTCGTTGAGGATGGTTTCAAGTTCAGACACCAAACCATAGAAAAACTGCCGTTTATCATCGGATAAATTAGCAAACTCGGCATCGTCTAACGGCTTGCCATCGACCACTGGCGAAAAACTGACAGCGCCGTTTTCTTCATACAACACCACTTGTTTTTCCAGCGCTTTGCGCTCAACCAGCTCAATCGCGGCTTCGTATTTGTCATCAAAGGTGGCATGAATGGCTTTTTTCTTACGCTGATAACCCGGGTTATCAAAAGCGGCCGGAAAGGTATCGAGCAGTTCATCAATTAAAGCTTCGATTTTTTTAACCAAAACCCGGCCTTCACCTGGCAGTAGGCGTAGCGTTTGTGGAATTCGTTCATCATCGAAGTTATTGAGATAACACCAATCGTCCGGCGTTTCTTTTTCACTGGCCGCTGATTGCAGAATATCCTGCACCAGGGTAAACCGACCCAGCGCAGGCTCACCCATCACATAAAGATTGTAACCCGGCATATCCATGCCAATGGCAAATGACAACGCCGCTTTGGCGCGTTCCTGGCCAATAAAGGTACTGCTAAAACCGGCGACATCTAAAGCGTCGGTGATCAGTTGCTGGTCAAGTTGCGGGCCAAGCTGGTCAACGGACAAAGCGAAGCTTTGGATATGAGTAGAAGCGGCTTTGGTTACGGCCGGATGCGTCATGCAAATTATTCCCGGAAAAAAAACTGACGCCTATAGTAACAAAAACTACTCAAGGCGAAAGTAGCTAAATCAAGCAGCGGCAGACTAAAGCCAATAAAGAGGTGGATCCAGCAAGGTAACTACACTGGCAAACCCTGACGATGAAATGCGACAGCGCCACAAACCACACACTCATCAAGCACAGCCGGATGATAATAAGTCTGCGATTCACCACAATGGTGACAACTGTAGATCCCCATCCCTACCTCCTCTCCGGCTTGATAAACACCTTGGTGAAGGAAATCACTTTGCAATTCCAGCCACTCCAGCTGAGTTTTGTCGGTCACCTGAGCCAATTCGTACCAAAGCGTTTCCGGCCATAACGACGGCATACTCTGCTCACCAGACTGACGACGGAAAGTTTCGATAAATAAACTGGTTTCATAAGCCGTGAGGTCGTTTCCGGCTTTCCAGTACGCTTTGATGGTTTCACTGAGATTAAACAACTGGGCAATTTGCTGTTGCTTGGCTCGGCTGATGGTTTCTGCCAACTCATTTAACCATTGTTGGTATCGGGCGTGGAACTCTTGCATCAATCTTCCCCAGTACGATTTAAGCGACTTACCAAGAGTATAGTTGCTGACTTCGAAAAACGTTCCGAAATTACTAATCAATTACTATAAGAAAACATTTAAAACGCAAAGCAATTACATTATATAAACCTGGCAAATATACAATTTTTCATAAATAAAACCTTAATGCTAATCAAATGAAAATCACCTGAAACAAGCCCGCCTTTCAATTGTTTTTTCTGGCCATTCAACGCAGTCGCGTTGTTTTTATTGAACGAAGTGGATAGTTTGCTGCCGTGCTCAGGAAACAATAAGAAACACTGCAGAAATGTAATTTTTTTGCGTTATTTTTTAACTTCCCGGTACTATTCTTAATATAGATAATATAGATGTAAAGGAAATCCAGAATGCATACTAATAATAAACTAAACCAGGCAGTGCGTTTAGCACTCGCTTTGGGTGTTACCAGCACTGCCCTGTTCACGAATCCCGTTTTCGCTCAAGAAACAACAGCAGAAGATACGGTTGAGCGAATTGAAGTAACCGGTTCCAAAATTAAACGTATTGGTGAGTTATCACCAACGCCAGTGACCGTCATCACGGGTGACGGTCTGGTCGATGCCGGTGTGGTCAACGTTGCTGACTTACTGCATAAAATGCCAAACACGCTGGTTGGTCTGTCACCAGAAACCACCAACAACACTATTTTCGCCAGCGGCCTGAACAACACGGACTTACGGGGTCTGGGTTCAAACCGTACCTTAGTTTTAGTGAATGGCCGTCGTTTTGTATCTGGTGCGCCAGGGAGCAGCGCAGTTGACTTAAACAACATCCCAACTGCAATGATTGAACGCGTGGAAATCACCACAGGTGGTGCTTCTGCAGTTTACGGCTCTGACGCTGTTGCCGGTGTGGTCAATATCATTACCAAGAAAACTTTTGACGGTGTAGCCGTTGACCTTTCGACGACTCGTCCAACACAAAGCGGCGGTGAAGAGGATTATGGTTCTCTGACACTTGGCGCTGAAGCTGGCAAAGCGACATTTGTCTCAAACCTGAGCTGGGCTTCGCAGAACCAGGTTTCTTATATGGATCGTGACTACCTGCGTGAAGGTCCGATCGCTATCCAAAACCCGAACTACAATGCCACTGATCCAAACAGCCCATTACGGGTAATGTGGGGTTCAGGCCAACAAGTGCTGGCGGCCTATGCGCCATCAGGTACCTTCGTCTCTGGTGGCAAACGTTATACTTTTGGTGACAACGGTCAGGTTCGTCTGATGAACCTGGGCCAGGCTTTACCGCCGCTGGTTGGTGGTCGTGTTGACTACATCGGTGGTGAAGGATACAACTTCGCTGAAAACTCGTTCATGCGTACACCATTAGAACGCGTTAGCTTCGTGACGAACATGAACTATGCGATCAATGATGATCACAACATGAGCATGGAATTAAACCTGTCGCGTTCGGAAGCCTACGGCGAAAGCTCACCTGCTTTTATTAACTTTTCGGTCAGTGCGAACAATGGTTTATTAACGCCGGAAGCTTCTGCACTCATCGCGGCGGCGAATGCTAACGGTCGTGTGACCATGGGCTACCTGGCTTCTGACTTTGGTAACCGTAAATACAGCCAGGAACGGACTTTAGCAAGGGTTTCTCTGGGCTTTGACGGTGCACTGACCGAGACTTGGTCTTATGACGTATATGCAGCTGTTGGCCACGTACAAGCTGACACCGAATGGTACGGTGAAATGTTCTACAACCGCTTCCTGCAGGCAGTTGACGTAGAGAAAACCGCAGCCGGAGCCCTACAGTGTCGTGATGCTGTCGCCCGTGCTCAGGGTTGTTTACCATTAAACGTATTAGGTCGTGGCATTTACAGCGATGAATCCTACAACTGGGTATCGACGGATGCAATGCGTCGTTCATCGATCGAACAGTCGGTCGTTTCTGCCACTGTGACCGGTGATTTGTATGAACTGCCAGCGGGTGACATTACGTCAGCATTTACTGCTGAATACAGAAAAGAAGCTGCAGACACCCTGCCAGATCCAGCGATGCGTGCCGGTCTGTTATTCAACAACAGCTCACAACCGCTGAGTGGTGAGTTTGATGTGAACGAACTGTCAGCAGAATTCTCAGTACCGTTATTGGCTGAACTGACCATGGTCAAAATGCTGACCTTTGAAACTGCTTACCGGAAAATGGATTACTCAACTTCAGGCTCTGACGATGCCTGGAAAGTGGGTCTGAACTGGGAAGTCACTGATGACTTACGTGTTCGTCTGAATAAAGCTAAATCAGTGCGTGCGCCGAACATCGGTGAACTGTACAACCCACCAGGCCAAACTTTCCGTAGCATCTCTGACCTGTGTGCAACGAGTCAACGTCCGGGTCTGAACCCTAAATATCGTGACAACATTCTGGCCAATTGTGCTGCGCAAGGTGTTCCGACCACGTTTGAACCTTCAACCGAATGGAAAGGCTCAACGCGTCCAGGCTTCATCATTGGTAACACTGATCTGACCAACGAAACTGCACACGACATCACGATTGGCTTTATTTACACGCCAGCAGCGATCGAAGGTCTGGGTTTCACCGTCGATTACTGGAAGTTTGAACTGACCAACGTCATCAACAGCTTCACCGGGAATGATGTCGTGAAATATTGCTACCAGTCTTCGTCACTGGACAACCCGTATTGCCCGCTGTTGGAACGTGATCCAACAACGTTCGAAATCACCAATTATTACGAGAAGCCAGTTAACTCAGCTTCACGCAATGTAGAAGGTGTCGATTTAGAAACGTCTTATCGTTTCGCGACCAACTTCGGTGACTTCAACATGCGGTTAATCAGCACCTATATGTCTACTTACGAAACCAACCCAACTGGTTTTTCTGAAGATTTGATCGACGATTTAGGTGAAGTGGTCCTGCCAGAGTGGAAACATCGTTTCAGCACTGAATACACTTATGGTGAGGCGTCTGCCGTTATAACCGTGAACCATCGTGCTGCGACAGTTCAGGCAAACGACTGGACTCCTAACCAAAACAACTACAACGACGTACCTTCATATACGACGTTTGACCTGACAACCCGTTACAACGTAACTCCAGAGTTCCAGGCCCGTGTTGGTGTACTGAACATGTTTGATCGTAACCCTCCAATGATCCCAGGTCAGAACACCAATGGTGCTGCATGGGACGTGATTGGTCGCCGGATCACTGCAGGCGTTAGTTACAAGTTCTAATCTGCTGTTTGTCGGTAAATAGCCCTTTGGTTGTTGCCGGATAAATGCAGAATAAGTATCAAAAAACCCGGTTGCTTCGCAGCTGGGTTTTTCTTTTTCCATCGCTGCTGACGTGAACCTGCGTTCTATACCCAAAATCATTGAAGATTCGGGTAGGCGACGAAGAAGCGAGGCCCCTGGAGCATAGTTGTCCTATGTGACTGGGGCGAGCGACTGAAGACAACAACCCCGAATCTTCAAGGATGAAGGGTATATGTGTTCTCCCGCTTTCCAGTTGTTGTCGCCCCCCTGCTTGCGGTATGCTAATGGCACTTTTTACCGGGCCCCTTGCCAGGTGCCGGCCGCCTTTGATTGAACAGTTGGAATTTTTGATGTCTGAAGCACATACCCCAGCCCAAACCGCCACCCACACTTATGATCCAAAAGCCATTGAAACCCAGATGCAACTGCATTGGGAACAAAGCAATGCCTTTAAAGTGGTCGAAGATCCAAGCAAAGAAAAATACTATTGTTTGTCGATGTTCCCTTATCCAAGCGGCCGGTTGCATATGGGCCATGTGCGTAACTACACCATTGGTGATGTGATCAGCCGTTTCCAGCGGATGCAAGGCAAAAACGTGATGCAACCTATGGGTTGGGATGCTTTTGGTTTACCGGCTGAAAACGCTGCTATCGCCAATAAAACAGCGCCTGCCATTTGGACTTATGCCAATATCGATTACATGAAAAACCAGCTCAAACGCTTAGGTTTTGGTTACGACTGGGATCGCGAACTGGCGACCTGTAAACCAGAATATTACAAGTGGGAACAATGGTTCTTCACCAAGCTGTTTGAAAAGGGCCTGGTTTACAAAAAAATGGCCACGGTAAACTGGGATCCGGTGGATCAATGTGTACTGGCCAACGAGCAAGTCATCGACGGTCGCGGCTGGCGTTCAGGCGCCTTAGTCGAACAGCGCGAACTGGCACAGTGGTTTATCAAAATCACCGACTACGCCGAAGAATTGTTACAGGATTTAGACCAACTGGACGAATGGCCAGAGCAGGTCAAAACCATGCAACGCAACTGGATTGGCCGCTCAGAAGGCGTCGAAATCACGTTCAGTCTGGCCGGTTCCAGCTACGATTTCAGCGTTTACACCACCCGCCCTGATACTTTATACGGCGTGACTTATGTTGCTATCGCACCGCAACATCCGCTGGCGCAAAAAGCCGCTAAGCTCGATGACCAGCTGGCGAAGTTTATCGACGAATGTAAAGGCGGCAAAATTGCTGAAGCCGACATGGCGACGATGGAGAAAAAAGGCGCACCCACCGGTTTCTTCGCAGTGCATCCACTGACCGGCGAACAAGTGCCAATTTGGGTCGCTAACTTTGTGTTGATGGATTACGGCTCAGGCGCAGTCATGGCCGTGCCAGGTCATGATCAACGTGATTTTGAATTCGCCACTAAATACGGCATGAAAATCAGACAGGTGATCGCACCCGCTGCGGGTTCGAACGCCGTTTGCGATTTAACCACTGCGGCTTTCACCGAAAAAGGTGTACTGGTTAATTCCGGTGATTTTGACGGTTTAGATTTTGCCGCTGGTTTTAAAGCCATTGCTGACAAGCTGGCGAAAAAAGGCGTTGGTCAGGTCAAAGTGAATTACCGCCTGCGCGACTGGGGTGTTTCCCGTCAACGGTATTGGGGTTCACCAATTCCAATGCTGACGCTGGAAGATGGGACCCAAGTGCCGGTACCAGAAGAAATGCTGCCGGTACGCTTACCAGAAGATGTGGTGATGGATGGCGTGACGTCGCCAATCAAAGCCGATCCAAACTGGGCTAAAACCAGCTACATGGGCAAAACCGCGTTCCACGAAACCGATACCTTCGACACCTTTATGGAATCAAGCTGGTACTACGCCCGCTACTGCAGCCCACAACACGATACCGGCATGCTGGATCCGGCCAAAGCCAATTATTGGTTACCGGTTGATCAGTACGTTGGCGGTATCGAACACGCCATTTTGCACTTATTGTACTCACGCTTTTTCCACAAATTGCTGCGTGACGTTGGTTTGGTACAGTGTGACGAGCCGTTCAAACGCCTGTTATGTCAGGGCATGGTGCTGGCCGAAACTTTCTACCGCGACAACGAAGGTGGCAGCAAAACCTGGTATTCGCCGCAGGATGTCACGGTTGAACGTGATGACAAAGGCCGCATTACGCAGGCGTTGTTAAAAACCGACGGTCTGCCGGTGGTGTCTTCGGGCATGAGCAAAATGTCCAAATCGAAAAATAACGGTATTGACCCACAAACGGTAATCGACTTATACGGTGCCGACACAGTCCGGTTATTTATGATGTTCACCGCGCCACCAGAGCAAACGCTGGAATGGCAAGACTCTGCAGTTGAAGGCGCCAACCGCTTCCTGCGCCGGGTCTGGACTTTGGTGAACGAGTTTAAAACCCATACCAATGTACCAGCGCTGGATGTTGCCGCTTTAACGCCGGATCAAAAAACACTGCGCCGCGAAATTCATAAAACCATCGCCAAAGTGACCGATGACGTCGGTCGCCGTTATACCTTCAATACCGCCGTTGCCGCCATTATGGAGCTGATGAACAAGCTACAAAAAGCTGCAACAGAGCCAAACCCAAACCTGGCGGTGCTGTCTGAAGGTATTCATGCCGTGGTGTCGTTGCTAAACCCAATCACCCCGCATTTATCGCAGCACTTGTGGCACGAATTAGGTCACAGCTCTGAGCTTGAACAAACCGCCTGGCCGTCAGTTGACCAATCAGCCTTGGTTGAAGACGAGAAATTGGTGGTCGTGCAAATCAACGGCAAAGTGCGTAGCAAAGTGACAGTGGCGATTGATGCCACTCAAGATCAAGTGATGGCACTGGCGCGCGCGGAAGAAAACGTGCAGAAGTACTTAGAAGGCGTTGAGCTGCGTAAAGTGATTTACGTGCCAGGCAAATTGTTAAGTCTGGTGGTGGGTTAAGATGACGGAACAGCCGGGATTTTTTGCGCAACTAGCATGTCAGGTATCACGCCAGGCGCTGCTGCCAGTACTGCTGCTAGCCAGTTTACTGCTCGGCAGCTGTGGTTTTCATCTGCGTGGCCAGTTACCGCTCGCAAAATATCCGGCTATTCATCTGCAAGGCGACCGGCATTCGCAGTTGTTGACTGAGCTGAGCATGCAGCTCAGTCGCAACAATGTGCAATTGCCGGAACAAAGCAGTGTCGATATTCCGCAAATCAAACTGGATCGCGATAGCCTGCAACGCCGCACTTTGTCATTGTTCCCAAACGGTCAGGTGGCAGAATACGAGCTGATTTACACCGTCAATTACCAGCTGCAGCTGCCCAATCAAGAACCGGTGCCGTACCAGATTGAACTATTCCGCGATTATCAGGACGATCCGAACCGCGCTTTAGCCAAAGCCCGCGAACTCGATTTGTTGTTAGCAGAATTGCGTGGACAAGCGGTCGCACGGATCATCCGCCAACTCGGCCGACTGTAAGCCATGCTCAAGCTCTACAGCAATCAACTGGGCGGCCAACTTAAAAAAAGTCTGGCACCGGTTTATCTGGTGTTTGGCGAAGAACCCCTGCAAAAAATGGAAGCGCTGGATGACATTCGCGCTGCAGCGAAAAAACAAGGTTTTGACGATCGGCAAAGTTTTATTGTCGAAGCCAATTTTGAATGGGCCGACTTTGTAAACGAGCTCAACAGCATGTCGTTGTTCGCGCAAAAGCAGTTATTGGAACTGGATTTAGGCACCGCAAAACTGACCCCAACCGCACTTGAGCAACTAAAACAACTACCCGCTTTATTGCATGCCGATGTCATTCTGGTGCTGCATGCGGCGAAATCTGCCACCGAATTTACCAAACAAAGCTGGTTTAAAACTTTGTCTGAAATCGGCGTGCAGGTGCAGTTTTATCCGCTCGACGACAGCCAGTTTATGCGCTGGCTAAAAGAGCGCTCACAGCAGCTGGGTTTAAAACTGCAAACCGACGCCCTGCAATTGCTGCAACATCATGCCGCCGGTAACTTACTCGCAGCGCGGCAAGAGCTGGAAAAACTGGCGCTCACTCATTACGGCCAGTGGCTGGATGCGGTATTTTTACAACAATATCTCGCCGATCAATCGCATTTTACGGTGTTTCAGCTGATTGATTCGGTGCTGGCAGGTTTGGGCGAAGAAGCCTTGCATCGGCTTGACCGATTGCTGCAACAAGACACCGAAGCGGTGGTGATTGGCTGGCAACTACAAAAAGAAGCGCTGACATTATTGCAACTGCAGGCCGCCGAACAACAAGGGTTGCCGCTAGCAGATTTATATAAAAAATTCAGTATCTGGCCAAAACGCCAGCCGCTGTATCAACAAGCGTTGCTGCGCTTATCCAGCAACTGGCTGCATTATCTGGTGCAGGAACTGGCTTGTTTTGACCGGGGTTACAAATCGGGTCAGCTCACTCATCCCGAAGTTGCGCTCGCTCATTTGGTGACGCTGTTTATCAAACCAGTGCCAAAATTGTTTTCCCTGCAACAACAACTGGCAACTTAAGGCGGAAAGCCTATGGCAATGCTTGGTTTTTATGGCGGTACTTTTGACCCCATCCATCAGGGGCATTTGCAGTCCGCACTTTATGTGCAGCAGTATTGCCAACTGGATCGGCTGGAACTTATTCCTTGTCATTTACCACCCCATCGCGCCCATCCTGGCGTTAGCAGCGAACAGCGCGCAGCCATGGTGCGGCTGGCTATAACGCCTTACCCGAAGTTATCGCTGAATTTACTCGAGCTTGAAAAAAACTCGCCGTCTTATACTGTGCAAACGCTGGAACTGCTGCGCGCACAATATCCAAATGACACCTTGCTGTTTGTAATTGGTATGGATTCTTTAACCCAGTTTCACAGTTGGTTTCGCTACCAAGATATCTTAAAACTCTGTCATTTGCTGGTTTGCCAAAGACCTGGTTATCAGCCTGATAGCATCGAGACCCAAGCCTTATTGGCAGCGCATCAGCTGGCTGCCGTCAGCGATTTACAAAGTAAAACTCACGGCGGAATTTTAATCCTGCCAAACCCGCTGCTCGATGTCTCGGCTACCGCGATCCGCCAATCGCTGCAACAATCAACAAACGGCAAAGCCGATGCACTGCAAATAGACGCGGTAGCAGCTTATATCCTGGAGCATCAGCTCTATCAGGTATAACTTCGGCACAAAAGCTGTTAAAATGCCGCGTTTTAGCGCACAGCCAATGGGGTATACCAGTGCAAACTTCGCAATTAATCGCCTTTGTCGTTGATAAGATTGACGATATGAAAGCAAAAGACATCGTTCAACTGAACGTGTCAGGAAAATCCACCGAAACCGAATGTCTGGTCGTTTGTACAGGTACCTCGAATCGCCACACGCGTTCCGTAGCAGCCCACCTGGTGGTTGAAGCCAAAAAAGCCGGTTTACATATTCTCGGTGTTGAAGGTGAAAAGACCGGCGAATGGGTACTGGTTGACCTTGGCGAAGTAGTCGTTCACGTGATGCTTGATGAAAGCCGCAGCTTTTATCAGCTGGAAAAACTCTGGGCTGCCTAATCACGATGAAGTTGTTGTTGATTGCGGTCGGTCAGAAAATGCCAGCCTGGGTCACTACGGCCTATGAAGAATATGCCCGGCGTTTTCCACGTGATATGCCGCTGGAACTGATTGAAGTTCCGGCCGGGAAACGTGGCAAAAATGCCGACATCAAACGCATTTTAGACCTTGAAGGCGAAAAAATGCTGGCCGCTGTACCCAAAGGCAGCCGCATTGTGACGCTGGAAGTGGAAGGCGGCAACTGGAGCAGTCCACAGCTGGCGCAGAAGCTGGAACAATGGCAAATGGACGGCCGCGACGTATGTTTATTGGTCGGTGGTCCTGAAGGTCTGGCTCCTGCCTGCATCGCAGCCAGTGAAGCCAAATGGTCGTTATCGGCACTGACCATGCCGCATCCGCTAGTCAGAGTGGTCTTGGCCGAAAGCCTGTATCGCGCCTGGAGCATCAGTACCAACCATCCTTACCATCGCGAGTGACCATGCGCAAAACCCGGATTGCCATCGCCGATCATGCTGCTGAAGCTTTGTTGTTTAACCGGCGTATTGTATTTTCGGTGATTGTAGTACTGGTGCTGTTTTTGGTATTACTGCTGAATTTGTACCAGCTGCAAGTGGTCCGCTACGAAGAATACTCCACCCGCGCTGATGGCAACCGCATTAAACTGGTGCCGTTATCCCCCAATCGCGGGATGATTTTCGACCGCAATGGCGTATTACTGGCCGAAAACAGTCCGGTGCATTCGCTGGAGCTGATCCCCGAGCAAGTGGCAGATTTACCGGCCACAGTGACGGCGTTAAGCGCATTAATTAGCATCGATGCCGACACCCAGGAACGCTTTTATAAAGACGTCAAAAAACAACGCCGCTTTAAAAGCATTTCACTCAAAGAGCATTTAACTGAGCAGGAAGTCGCTATTTTAGCGGTACATCTGCATCAATTTCCCGGCGTCACGCTCGAAGCCCGTTTAACCCGTAATTATCCGTATGGCGACTTGCTGACGCACGCGCTGGGTTATATTGGCAAAATTAACGAAAAAGAATATCAGGCGCTGGAAGCGGCAGAAGTGAGTGCCAATTACGCCGCCAGTCGGGACATTGGCAAATCCGGTATCGAAAAGTTCTATGAAAGCCAATTACATGGCACTGTTGGCTATCAGGAAGTGGAAGTGAATAGCCGAGGCCGGGTGATCCGGACTTTACGCGAACAACCAGCAATTTCCGGTGATGACTTGTATTTATCACTCGATTTAGGCTTGCAACTTAAAGCACAAGAAGCGCTGGGCAATAACCGCGGCTCGGTGGTGATGCTCGATCCAAGAGACGGTTCAGTATTGGCGTTTTACAGCAACCCCAGCTACAACCCGAATTTATTTGTGCATGGCATCAGTGGCAAAAATTATAACTTGCTGCTCAATTCTCCAGATCGACCGCTGGTCAATCGGATCACCCAAGGCTTATTTCCACCGGCATCCACCATCAAACCGTTACTTGGCGTGCTCGGTTTGGAAAATGGTACCGTCACCGAACAAACCCGCATTCCGGATCCGGGCTTTTATCGCCTGCCGAACGTCAGCAGACGCTGGCGTGACCACTTAGAATGGGGTCATGGTTATGTCGATATTTATACCGGCATCATAAAAAGCTGCGACACCTACTTTTACCATCTGGCCTATAAACTCGGCATCGACAAAATTGCCGACTTTATGACCAACGCCGGTTTTGGCCGGCCTAGCGGCATTGATTTACATGAAGAAAACGAAGGCAACATGCCAACTCGCGCCTGGAAAAGAGCCCGCCATAAGCAAAACTGGGGGCCTGGGGACACCATCAATATCGGCATTGGCCAGGGGTATTGGCAAGCGACACCGTTACAAATGGCGTTAACCACTGCCACTTTGGTTAATAGCGGTGGCCGTATCACGCCAAGGCTCGCCCGCAATTTCCATAATCAGCAGCAAGATCAATCACTGCTAGTGCCGCTGGAACAGGCCATTACCGTGGTTGATCCCAACAACTGGGCCATTTCCCGTGAAGCGATGTACCGCACCGCCCACCAGGAAGGTGGTACTGCCAGAGGCGCATTTTTGGGTGCAACCTATACCATTGGCGGCAAAACCGGCACCCAGCAGGTGATCAATATCGCCGCTGGCCAGAAATACAACGCCAAAGCCATTAACGAACGCCACCGCGACAATGCGATGTTTATCGGCTACGCCCCGCATGACAAACCAGAAGTCACCATTGCGGTGGTGGTCGAAAACGCCGGTGGTGGTGGCAGTAACGCAGCGCCCGTGGCGCGGCAGATACTGGATTATTATTTCTCGCCACAATATAACGCGCCAAAACTACCTTCAATTGCCGAGATCGCCGTGATCCAGCAACAACGGTATGATGCCATGCTGGTGCGTGAACAAGCTTATGCTGAAGAAGCTGCCCGCGAAAAAGCCGCCAAAGAAGCACGTAAAGCAGCCGAGCTGCTGCGAAAGTCCGGCACCATAGTTCCCGATCCAAACAGCCTGCCGCCACAAACTTTACCAGTCGGCCAGACATCACCTGCTGTGGCGACATCAACTGAACAACCGGCAACCGAAAGCCCCCCACCACCGCCAGCGACCACCGAGGAAAAACCCATCGATGAGTAATCAGGAACATCAGACCCGCTGGCAACGCTGGCATATCGATATTCCGCTGTTATCCGGGATTTTGATTTTGCTGCTGGTGGCACTTTTTACCCTGTATAGCGCCGACGGTCAGGATCTGGTTAAAGTGGAAGGCCAGGCGCTAAAGATGTTTTTTGCCTTGGGTATCATGCTGTTTTTGGCGCAGATCCATCCCAATACCTTTCGCTACTGGGCAATCCCGATGTATCTAGGTGGTCTCGTCTGTTTATTGATTGTGGAGTTTTTCGGCTACACCGCCAAAGGTTCAACCCGTTGGATTGATTTAGGTTTTACCAAATTTCAACCATCAGAAATGATGAAGCTGGCAGTGCCGATGGCAGTTGCCTGGTATATGGCAAAACACCCGATCCCGCCACGTACCCGTGATCTGTTGGCTGGTTTTATGCTCTGTGCGATACCAACGTTGCTGATTGCAAAACAACCTGATTTGGGCACCTCAATTCTCATTGCGATGTCCGGGGTCTTTGTGTTGTTTTTCTCCGGCATGAGCTGGCGCATTATTGGCGTGCTGGTGGCACTCATCGCCGCATTTTTACCGGTGTTATGGCACTTTCTGATGTATGACTATCAAAAAAGGCGGGTGTTAACGCTGTTTGATCCAGAGCGTGATCCATTAGGTGCCGGCTACCAGACCATTCAGTCGATGATTGCCATTGGCTCCGGTGGTTTTGAAGGTAAAGGCTGGATGCATGGCACTCAGTCGCAGCTGGAGTTTTTACCAGAGCGGCATACCGACTTTATCTTTGCGGTTTACGCTGAAGAAATGGGTTTAATGGGTGTGATGGCGTTATTGGCGCTGTATTTTTTTGTGATCAGCCGCGGGCTCATTATCGCCAGTCAAGCGCAGGACAATTTCAGCCGTTTTTTGGCGGGTAGTATCACCCTGACATTTTTTGTCTACGTCTTTGTTAATATTGGCATGGTATCTGGTATCCTGCCGGTGGTTGGTGTTCCGCTGCCTCTGATTAGCTTTGGCGGAACTTCTTTGGTGACTTTGCTGGCCGGCTTTGGCATTCTGATGTCGATCAGCACTCACAAACGGATGTTAGCGAATCAATAATGAAAAAATTTTCCAGTTTAGAGCGTTCTCTGGCGCAACCCTTGTTACTGATTTCTGCCACTGTGTTACTTGCCGCTTGTAGCAGCGCACCACAACCTTCAGATCAATCAAGCTCAGCTGCTTATCCCGAGCCGAATAAAGGCCGTTATGCGCAGCAAAAAGACAGTATTCCGCTGCGCTTTCCAACTACAGACGAGATGATGGATCCGGAGCCGGTGGTGGAGCAGTTAAGCCGCGGCGGTAATAAAGCCTACAACATCTATGGAGTGGATTATTATCCAACCACCACCATTACCGAATACAGCGAAACCGGCACTGCGTCCTGGTATGGCAATAAATTTCATGGCCATAACACCTCTAATGGCGAAAAGTACGATGTGTTTTCAATGAGCGCCGCCCATAAAACCTTGCCGTTACCTTCTTATGTGCGGGTCACCAACCTTGATAATTTCCGCAGTGCTATCGTGCGGGTCAATGACCGTGGCCCTTTTCATAACGGTCGTGTCATCGATTTATCTTATTCTGCCGCCTACAAATTAGGGATTTATCAAACGGGTACTGGTCGGGTCAAAGTCGAGCTGGTGGCATCTCCTGCTATGGAAAATATGAGCAGTTTCGCTACGCCTATTGCACAAGAACCAATGATCCCTTATGAGCCTATGACTGAGACCATGGCGCCAGCTGCGACCAGATCCTCAGCCCCGGCAACAGCGCCAATCACGGCTCCGGTAAGCTTGCCGCCGCCGGCTTCGACGATGGGAAAAAATATTGCGCAAGGTTGTTTTATTCAGCTAATCGTTAGCGGCGATCAGGTAAAAATAAACCGTCTCGGGAACGAATTACAACAACAATGGTCTGTACCCACAACAGTTCAAACTAGCAACGGCATGTTTAAACTGTTAGCCGGGCCATTAAACGAACCAGCGGCTGCGGCCAGTTGGTTAGAAAACTTAAGAAGTAGTGGTTATCCGGATGCCTTTTTCACCAATAAAAAACTGTGTAGTGGTTAACTGCCAGCGGTGATTACAACCGGATTGTTTTCCAAGCATTCATTAAAAAAGAAAGAGTCTCATGAATCAATATCGTCGAATTTTTATTGCCACCAGTTTCAGTTGCATCAGTTTTTTTGCCAGCAGTCAGGCGGTGCAAGTGACTCCTTCTGCGCCAGAAGTCAATGCCAAAGGCTTTATTCTGATTGACTACCACACTGGCAAAGTACTGGCAGAAGGCAATGCCGACACGCCACTGGCACCTGCCAGTTTGACCAAAGTGATGACCAGTTATGTGGTCGGTACTGAAATCAAAAATGGCAATATTAAGCCAGACGATCAGGTCACCATCAGCGAAAACGCTTGGGCTAAAAAATATTCTGATTCTTCCAAAATGTTTATTGAAGTCGGCGCGACTATTTCGGTGAATGAGCTCAATCGCGGCATCATTATTCAGTCTGGTAACGACGCTTGTGTTGCCATTGCTGAACATATTGCCGGCACTGAAGGTGCTTTTGTCGAACTGATGAATGCCCACGCCAAGCGTCTGGGTATGGAAAAAACCACCTTTAGCAACGCGCATGGTTTACCGGACGAAGCACAGCGCACCACCGCCCGCGACATGTCAAAACTGTCAGTCGCACTCATTCGTGACGTGCCGGAAGAATATAAGATTTATGCTGAAAAAGAATATGTGTTTAACGGCATCAAACAATACAACCGCAACGGCTTGTTGTGGGATAAAACGCTGAACGTAGACGGCATCAAAACCGGCCATACCGCAGAAGCAGGTTATAGCTTAATTACTTCAGCCACCAAAGATGGCATGCGTTTGGTTTCTGTGGTGATGGGCACCGATAGTGCTAAAACCCGCGAAGCAGAAAACAAAAAACTGCTGACCTACGGTTTTCGCTTTTTCGAAACTTTCTCTCCGTATAAAGCCGGTGAAGTATTTGCTGCGCAGCGCGTTTGGCAAGGCGATAAAGAAAGCATCAATTTAGGTGTGCTCAGTGAAACCCCGATCACCTTGCAACGTGGCCAGCGCAAAAATTTAAAAGCCGATTTTAAATTATCAGAGCTGCTGGTCGCGCCAATCGCTAAAGGCCAGGTAGTCGGTACGCTGTACTTAAAACTGGGTGAAGAAGATATTGCCGAATTTCCGCTGGTGGCCTTGGAAGACATCGCCGAAGGCACCATATTCAATCGTCTGGTTGATTATGTGAAAATGCAGTTCCTCTGATAGTTGTCATTGACTGTCACATAGTCCCGGCATAGTCCGGGACTTTTTGTTAGAATAACCGAAATTATGCGTACACTACGCACGCGAATACCCTAAGTAGTGAGTGAGGATAAAATGGTCACTGAAGTCAAAAACACCACCTTTGATGAGTTTCTGGAATTCCCCTGCTCATTTAATTTTAAAGTTGTGGGCGTGGCCCATGATGATCTGGTGCCGCAAGTGATTGCCACTTTGCAAAAGCATGCCGACGCCAATGACTATTCACCATCAATTAAACCCAGTAGCAAAGGCACTTATCATTCAGTAACAGTGGTCGTGACCGTCACCAGCAAAGCGCATATCGAACTGCTGTATACCGAGCTTGGCAAGCTGGAACTGGTCCGTTATGTGATGTAAGGTCGGGATAAAACTCGACCTTTGCATTGTGACCGTTATAATGCTGCCAAATTGTGGCCACGGAGCCTGAAGTGCCTTTAGCTGATGCCTTAATTATTCGCGATTTAGGATTGGTCGATTACACCAGTACCTGGCAGCGGATGCAGCAATTTACCGACCAACGCACCGATGACACCATGGATGAAATCTGGTTGCTGGAGCATCCACCGGTGTTTACGCAAGGTCAGGCCGGCAAGGCTGAACACCTGTTATTGCCCGGTGACATTCCGGTAGTGCAGGTTGACCGTGGCGGTCAGGTGACGTATCACGGCCCCGGTCAACTGGTGGCTTATGTGCTTTTGAATATCAAAAGACGCAATATTGGCGTGCGTCAGTTAGTGACTTTAATCGAACAGGTGATCGTCAATACGCTGGCGTCGAGCGACGTCAAAGCCTATGCCAAAGCTGATGCGCCTGGTGTTTATGTTGATGAAAAGAAAATTGCCTCGTTAGGGCTGCGGGTACGTAAAGGCTGTACCTTTCACGGCCTGGCGCTCAATGTCGATATGGATTTATCACCTTTTAACCGGATCAACCCTTGTGGTTACGCCGGAATGCAAATGATTCAAAGTAAAGATTTTGGCGGTCCGCTCAATATGACGGCAGCCAAAGAAGAACTTAGTCGTCAGTTTGCCAGCTTGTTGGCGGTGACTTCGCTTGAATATAAGACAGGGTTTTATGACTAACATCACCAAAACAGCTTTAATGGAGCCCGGCGTTAAGTTACGTGACGCCGAAAAAATGGCGTTAATTCCGGTTAAAGTTCTGCCGACTGAACCGGCAGAAATGCTGCGCAAGCCGGAATGGCTGAAAATCAAACTGCCCCGCTCGTCAGAACGCATTGACGAAATTAAAAGTGCCATGCGTAAACACGGGCTGCATTCAGTTTGCGAAGAAGCATCTTGTCCTAACTTAACCGAATGTTTCAGTCACGGCACTGCCACTTTTATGATTTTAGGCGCTATCTGTACCCGTCGTTGCCCATTTTGTGATGTTGCGCACGGCCGGCCATTACCGCCAAGCGCCGAAGAGCCGGAAAAACTGGCCTTAACCATCAAAGATATGAAGCTGAAATACGTGGTGATCACGTCTGTCGACCGCGACGACTTACGTGACGGCGGTGCCCAGCATTTTGCCGAATGTATCAGCGCTATCCGCAAAGAAAGCCCGAGCATTAAAATTGAAGTGTTGGTACCGGATTTCCGCGGCCGGATGGACGCGGCGCTGAATATTCTGACCCAAACGCCACCGGATGTATTTAACCACAACCTCGAAACCGCTCCACGTTTGTACAAACTGGCGCGGCCGGGTGCTGACTACAAATGGTCACTGGAACTGCTGCGTCGGTACAAAGAAGCGCATCCGGAAGTCTCAACCAAATCAGGTTTGATGGTTGGTCTTGGTGAAACCACCGAAGAAATTATCGAAGTGATGAAAGACTTACGTTTACATAACGTCGACATGTTAACGGTTGGCCAATACCTGCAACCAAGTAAACACCACTTACCGGTACGCCGTTATGTATCGCCAGCTGAATTTGATGAAATCAAACGCATCGGCTTTGAACTGGGCTTTAAACACGTCGCAGCCGGACCTTTTGTCCGCTCTTCGTACCATGCGGATCGCCAGGCCGCTGGTGAAGCGGTAAGCTAATTATCGGTATATACCCAAAATCATTGAAGATTCGGGTAGGCGCCAAGTGCGTAAGACTGGAACGCCAGCCCGGCCCGAAGCATAGCTGTCTATGTGATTGGCCGTGCTGGCGTTCCAGTCGGACTGACGCTTCAGCGAACGAGCGAAGGTAACGACCTCGAATCTTCAAGGATGACGGGTATATTCAGGCTGCAACTGCAGCCTGTTTTTTTAGTAAATACAAGGCTATGCTGTAGCTATCAAATCAGGAGTCGATATGGACCACAGACGATTTAGCCGGATCTTGTTTAGTAGTGATGCACAGCTACTTTGCGACGACCAGCGCTTCAGCACCGAAATATTAGATTTATCGCTGCAAGGCGCTTTAGTCAAACGGCCAGCGGATTGGAACGTCGCGATTGGCAGTACCGTGCAACTGCAATTTCAGCTGAATGATTCAGAACTGGTACTGCAAATGGAAACCATCGTCGCACATAGCCATCTGGATACGCTTGGCCTTCGCTGTGAAAAAATGGATATCGAAAGTGTCAGTCATCTAAGGCGTTTATTAGAATTAAATATCGGCGATGCTGATTTACTCAGTCGCGAACTAAGCGAATTGTCGAACTGATTGCCGAACTGATTGCCGAACTAACTTCCTGAACTAATTGCCACCAATTAAAGGTTTACCGTACCGCTTGGCGAACCCCACGACCAGATGCTTCGGTTAATGCTTGTTGCGCTGGTGCGTAACCTGAACGGGCAGCAATTTGCATCAGTTGCTGCCACCCCGCCCAGTCATTTTCTTGTCGAGCCAGGTAAGCAAAATAATAAGCGACCGGCATTAGCTGTTCTGGCCGCTGCAGCTGTTGCTGCATTAATTTTAAATAAAGTTCCGGCACCGGCAGTTCATAGTGCTGTAGATGACTGTCAGCGCTAACCACCCGATACGCCTGCTGTGACGTATGTTTACACGTATCAACCGCGGTTAGTTTGATATCACTCACTTGTAACTGCCATCTTGCCAGGTAAGCCGGTAAATCCTGTTTCGAAAATAACAGATTTGGGGTAATTCGCCCCGCGACACATTCATCGCCGGCAATCGCCCGGGCCAATGGATACTCATCAATAAAACCAAACAGATGGCTCAGTTCATGCCGCAATAACGGCAAAGTGGCAGTTTCGGGCAACTGCAACCAGCCATTGTTATAACTGGCACCGCCCTGCCCGGCAAGCACCAGCAATTGGGTTGCGCCAGACTGCAATACCAGCTTTTTTAATGGCTCAGTCTGACACTGAATGCGTTCAACACGCTGTTCGCTGCAAGCGAGCTGCTGACTATCGATAAAAACTGGTAGTTTAAAACATAACGCCAGGCTCGACAGCTGTGTATCTTGCTGCCATTGCGTGGAAAGTTGTAGCCATTGCAATGCTGATTGTGCAGTGCTGAGCACGGGTTGGAGTTGTAACGCACAATGAGAAATGCCGTTAGCCGCCATCGGTTGCGCCAGATGATCTATATCAGGCGTGGCGCTGTTCACCTGATTGATTTTCTTCAGCGCACGTTGCCACTGCTTCTGGTAGCGCTGTACTTCAGCCGCGGGAAGCTGCTGCCATAGTCCGAGCTGCGCTAAAAACGGCTGCCGCTCGGCGGCTGTTAACGGTAAGTTTTGTAGCCATGCGCTTAACTCTGCCACGCTGGTGATGGACTGCTGCAACCGCAGTACAGCCGCCACCGCTTTGGTGTCGCCGGTAGCCGCAGCTTGTTGGTACAAGGGCAACGCCTGACTGAGCAAACCTTGCTGCTCTGCTTGCAGCGCTTGCTGTAAGGTTTTGGAAGCTGCAGCTTGCTGCGGTTCCGTACAAGCGGTCAGCAACAGTGCCCATAAAAAAAAGCCAGCAAGCCGGCTTTGTTTTGCATAGTGTGCACTGTTAGTGCGCATGATCATGCTCGTCCTGTGTCACCACTTGCTGCCGGATTTTGGCCATTTCTAGCCTGGCATAACGGTGCTCAACGAACTCGTAAATATTAGTTGAAAGAGTTTTTTTATAGTATTCAATAGCTTGTGTTGGGTTATTCTGTAAAGCATGCCATTTAGCCAGATAAAAATACACTTCACACAATTGCTCGGCCAGTTGTTTTGGCTCGTTGACGTTATCACTCGCCACCGCCAACAATTGTTGTTCGCTGATTTGCCCAAGATAAAATGCGGCGATCTGACGCGACCACTGTTTTTCATCCAGCTTTGGCAATAACTCAGCTAAGTTTTTGTCTGCCTGCTCTTTTGACTGCTCAATTTCAGCCAAATACAACCATAAAGCCCGATAAGGATCTTCAGGTTTGATCTGCTGAAACTGCCGGAAATCACGCAGCGCTAAATCAAGCTTGTCGTCATTCTGCAATGCAATAGCACGATTCAGATAAACGTATTGATAGTCTGGTGCAAGCTCTAAAGCCGAATCAAAAGCTTCATACGCCGATTCAAAATCACCACTTAAAGTATGGTGAATGCCCAGAAAATTATAAGCGTCAGCCATATCCGGTTTTAACCGCAAGGCGCGCATAAAATCAAATCTGGCTAAAGCAGGTAAACCAACACTGTCGTACATCACGCCACGGTCATAAAACAGCCGCGCACGTTGCTCATCGGTGACTTCAGGCGAAGTCACAATTTCATTAATGCGGGCGATGGCGATTTCAGTACGGTAAGGGATAGGTTGTGGCTCTGGCGTCAATGGCTGCTCAACCAGCTTACCTGGCTGAGCAGTAGACGTCGTGACACAGCCGCTAAGCCCAGCTGCTGCAAGGAGCAGCAGTGGGAAAAGACTGGCTTGTGCCAGCTTAGATGGCAGCTTCAGCATTCACAGCAGCTTTTTCAGATGCTTCTTTGATGCTCAGACGGACACGACCTTGCTTGTCAACTTCCAGTACTTTAACTTGTACTTTCTGGCCAACAGTTAAGTGATCAGCAACGTTGCTGACGCGCTCGTCAGAAATTTGTGAAATATGCACCAGACCATCTTTGCCTGGCAATACGTTCACGAAAGCACCAAAATCAACGATCCGCACCACTTCGCCCTGGTACACAGTGCCCACTTCGATTTCAGCAGTGATGGCTTCAATCTTGGCGATCGCAATGGCAGCAGCCTGAGAGTTGGTGGCGGCGATTTTTACGGTACCGTCATCTTCAATCTCAATAGTAGTACCTGACTCTTCAGTGATCTGACGGATCACAGCGCCACCTTTACCAATCACATCACGGATTTTCTCCGGGTTGATGCGGATGGTGTAAATACGTGGAGCGTGCTCAGACAGCTCTTCACGGTGGGTGCTGATTGCCTGATCCATCACGTTCAGAATGTGAATACGAGCCGCTTTGGCTTGTTTCAGTGCGATCTGCATGATTTCTTTGGTGATACCTTCAATCTTGATATCCATCTGCAGCGCAGTGATACCAGCTGTGGTACCAGCCACTTTAAAGTCCATGTCACCTAAGTGATCTTCATCACCTAAAATGTCAGAAAGCACTACGAAGTCGTCGCCTTCTTTCACCAGACCCATGGCGATACCAGCCACAGAAGCTTTGATAGGAACACCAGCATCCATCAGCGCTAATGAAGAACCACAAACAGAAGCCATTGAGCTTGAACCATTTGATTCAGTGATTTCAGACACCATCCGTACTGTGTACGGGAAAACGTCAAAATCTGGCATCACAGCCGCTACACCACGTTTAGCTAAACGGCCATGACCGATTTCGCGACGTTTTGGTGAACCAACCATACCCGTCTCGCCTACAGAGAACGGAGGGAAGTTGTAGTGGAATAAGAAATGGTCAGTTTTGTCTGACAGCAGGTCATCCACAGTTTGCGCATCACGGGCAGTACCTAAAGTACAGGTTACCAGCGCCTGCGTTTCACCACGGGTGAACAATGCAGAACCGTGGGTACGTGGCAGCAGACCCGTCATGACTGACAGCGCGCGGATCATTTCATTGTCACGGCCATCGATACGCGGCTCGCCTTTGATGATCCGGCTACGGACAATTTTACTTTCCAGGTTGTGGAAAATTTCGTTTGCTTCAGTGTCGTTAAAGCTTTCGCCTTCGGCTAATTCAGCTTTGATTTTTGCAAAGACTTCAGCTTTGATGGCACCGATCCGCTCGTAACGTTTGGCTTTTTCAGTGATGAAATAAGCTTCGCCCACTGGCGCCGTTGATAAAGCTTCGATTTTCGCAATCAATGGCTCGTTCTTGGCAGGAGCAACCCAATTCCAGGCTGGTTTGCCACCTTCAGCAGCGAATTCAGCGATGGCATTGATGGCAGTTTGCATTTGGTCATGACCAAACACTACTGCGCCTAACATCACTTCTTCTGATAACACACCAGCTTCAGATTCAACCATCAATACTGCATTGGCAGTACCGGCAACCACTAAGTCTAACTTACTGGTTTTTAATTCTGTTTCTGACGGGTTTAATACGTATTGACCATCAATGTAACCAACGCGGGCAGCGCCTAACGGGCCGCTGAACGGGATACCAGAAATGGCTAAAGCTGCAGAAGTACCTAACAGCGCCACGATATCCGGCTGGATTTCTGGTTGTACTGAAACTACAGTCGCAATGACCTGAACTTCATTGGTGAAGCCTTCAGGGAATAACGGACGGATTGGACGGTCGATTAAACGAGACGTTAAAGTTTCGCCTTCTGAAGGACGGCCTTCACGTTTGAAGAAACCACCTGGGATACGACCGGCGGCATACATTTTTTCTTGATAATTGACAGTCAGCGGGAAAAAATCCTGACCTGGTTTTGGCGCTCTTTTACCAACAACAGTGACTAAAACTGAAGTGTCACCCATGCTGACCAACACGGCACCGTCAGCTTGACGGGCGATAACGCCGGTTTCCAGAGTTACAATGTGTTGGCCGAACTGGAACGATTTTACAATTGGATTCACGTGGTTATTTCCTTTGTGATGTACGCGTGGACTGGGGCTCTGTTGAGCCTTAAACGCGGTGTATTTTGGGTCGATTTTTCGCGAGACAGTATAGCTTGTAAGCAGTCAGAAAAGATAGCCGCGCAAGACTTGCTGCCCTATAAAAAAGCACTCTAAGACAGAAGTCATATTGGAATTTCGAATTAATCGACGATTCACTGAAAAATCGCTGTGACTGCTGGCAGGAAAAGCCAAAGATTGGGGATCACAGGCAACAAAAAAGGAGCCGAAGCTCCTTTTTTGTTCTCACGAGATTTGGGCGGTCGATTAACGACGCAGACCTAAACGCTCGATCAGAGTTGCGTAACGAGTTGCGTCTTTACGCTTTAAATAGTCTAACAGTTTACGACGCTGAGATACCATCCGCAGCAGACCACGACGAGAGTGGAAGTCATGCTTGTGGTCAGCGAAGTGAGGTTGCAGCTTAGAGATAGTGGCAGTCAGCAGTGCAACTTGCACTTCTGGTGAACCAGTATCGTTGGCAACAACGCCGAAATCGGCCAGAATTTTTGCTTTTTCAGCGGTAGTTAGTGACATAGAATCCTCCAGGATTATTTAAACAAGCTGTCGCCAGGCACTAATCCAGCTGACAACCAAAAATGAGCGCGCATTCTAGCACGCTCAAAACGAATTACAATTGCTATTTTCAGCTGGCCTGAAACTGACTGGTGTTCAGCAGGCGACGAACCGCCAACACACCTTCGGCGACTGCACCAATGCCGATAAACTGTCCTGCTTCGGTGTAAAGCTTAATGGCCGTTAAAGTGGGGGCTGTTTGTAAGGATTCAGACTCATCGTCATTCAGCACAACCGTCTGGCCATGCACCAGGCGTTGATGTTGTACCGGATTAATTACCAGCTCAGCCAGGCCAAGTAAGGCCTGGTCCATCGGCAACAACAATGCGTCAAGCGCCTGCCAGTCTTGTTTGTCGTTCAGTGGTACTAATTCACTTTCAACGCGCATTTGGCTGGCCTGAAACGGCCCAACGTGAATACGACGCAGCGCGCTGACATAAGCGCCAGAGCCGAGCGTTTCACCCAAATCATCAATCAATGTGCGAATGTAAGTGCCTTTGCTGCAATGCACCACAAAAGTGGCGTCCTGCCCATCAAAGGACAACAAATCAAAACGGAAAATATTGATAGGCCGCGCTTCTCGAGGCACCGTAATGCCTTGCCGCGCGTATTTATACAGTGGTTGGCCTTGATATTTCAGCGCTGAATACATGGTTGGAATTTGCAGCTGCGGCCCACGGGCTTTGACTACAGCGCTTTCCAAATCAGTCTGACTAAAACCGATTGGCTTTTGACTGATAATTTCTCCGGCAGCGTCGCTGGTATCAGTGCGCACCCCAAAACGGGCGGTGACTTCATAGGTTTTGTCGGTATCGAGCAGAAACTGACAAAACTTGGTGGCTTCGCCAAAACAAATTGGCAATAAACCAGATGCAAGCGGATCCAACGCGCCAGTGTGCCCGGCTTTTTCGGCCTGATACAACCAACGAATACGCTGTAAAATACCATTGCTGGACACTTCTAATGGCTTATCCAGCAACAAGATGCCATTAACCTGACGACGAGCCACTGTTTATTCTTCTTCGTCAGTGGCTTTTGAAGCCGGAGCATCGATGTCCTGACCGGCGTCAATCCGTTTTTTCTCATCGGATCTACGCACAATTTCCACCAGATTTGCCATCCGGATACCTTCATCCAATGACTTATCAAAGTAAAAACGAATGGTTGGAACAATCCGCGCCTGAATGCGCTTGGCAATTAAACTGCGGATATAACCAGAAGCATCATTGAGGATGTTCAGGTTTTCCTGCACTTTTTCCGGCGCCATGCCTAAAAACGTCACATAAATTTTGCCATGCGATAAGTCGCGTGACACTTCAACATCTGACACTGTGATCATGGTGTGCAGACGTGGATCTTTAATTTCGCGCTGCAAAATCACTGCAATTTCTTGCTGCATCTGCTGCGATAACCGGTCCACCCGGCTGAATTCTTTAGCCATAATTTTTACCTATTTCAGTAGAACAAACAGGGGCACCAGGCCCCTGCTTTATACTGTTTTCTATATCAATCAAGCATTTGCATTACAGGGTGCGAACAACCTGAATAACTTCAAACACTTCGATCTGATCGCCTTCACGCACGTCGTTGTAGTTCTTCACGCCGATACCACATTCGAAGCCGTTACGAACTTCAGAGACGTCGTCTTTAATCCGACGCAGCGATTCCAGTTCGCCTTCGAAGATCACCACGTTGTCACGTAGAACACGGATTGGTGCGTTACGTTTAACGATACCTTCAGTGACCATACAACCAGCGATAGCGCCAAATTTCGGTGAACGGAATACTGCACGAACCTGCGCCAGACCGATGATCTGTTGCTTGAATTCAGGTGCCAACATACCGGTCATCGCGGCACGAACTTCGTCTAACAGTTCATAAATGATGCTGTAGTAACGTAAGTCAAGTGACTCATCTTCAACGATTTTACGCGCCGTCGCATCAGCACGGACGTTAAAGCCGATGATGATGGCAGACGATGCAGCAGCCAGCGTTGCGTCAGTTTCAGTGATCCCACCGACACCACTACCGATGATGCGAATTTTCACTTCATCTGTCGACAGGCGGCTTAATGATTCGCTGATCGCTTCAACAGAACCTTGAACATCCGCTTTTAACACGATATTCAGTTCAGAAACGTCGCCGTCAGTCATGTTCGCGAACATGTTTTCCAGCTTGGCTTTTTGTTGACGCGCCAGTTTCACATCACGGAACTTACCTTGACGGTACAGGGCAACTTCACGGGCTTTACGCTCGTCTTTCACCACTGTCACTTCATCACCGGCCTGAGGCACGCCTGATAAACCAAGGATTTCTACCGGAATAGAAGGACCAGCTTCTTTCACTTCCTGACCATTCTCATCGCGCATTGCACGAACACGGCCATATTCAAAACCACACAATACCGTGTCGCCCTGACGTAACGTACCTTCCTGCACCAGGATTGACGCCACCGGACCACGACCTTTATCCAGACGGGATTCAATCACAGTACCGCGGGCAATGCCCTGACGGACGGCTTTTAATTCCAGTAATTCAGCCTGGTTCAGAATAGCTTCTAACAGGTCGTCGATACCCGCGCCAGTTTTGGCAGAGATTGGGACGAATTGAGTGTCACCACCCCATTCTTCTGAAATAACGCCGTACTGAGATAATTCATTACGTACCCGATCCGGATCCGCATCTGGTTTATCCATCTTGTTCACTGCAACCACTAACGGCACACCAGCTGCTTTCGCATGCTGAATTGCTTCTTTGGTTTGTGGCATCACGCCATCGTCTGCAGCAACCACTAGGATAACGATATCTGTCGCTTTGGCACCACGTGCACGCATTGAAGTAAAGGCGGCGTGACCAGGGGTATCGAGGAATGTCACCATACCGCGATCGGTTTCAACGTGATAAGCACCGATATGCTGAGTAATACCACCGGCTTCGCCAGCTGCTACTTTTGCTTTACGGATATAATCGAGCGTTGAAGTTTTACCGTGGTCAACGTGACCCATCACGGTAACAACCGGTGCACGAGGCTCCAGCTGACCTTCACCTTCACGGTCTGCCATCACAGTTTCTTCTAACTCGTTTTCACGGGTTAAAGTGAATTTGTGGCCCATTTCTTCACAGACAATGGCGGCAGTTTCCTGATCGATGACCTGGTTGATAGTCGCCATGGCGCCCATCTTCATCATCACTTTAATCACTTCAGATGCTTTGACGGCCATTTTGGCAGCCAGTTCAGCCACAGTGATGGTTTCACCGATCTTCACTTCACGCTCTACCGGCTGCGCTGGCTTATTAAAAGCATGCTGCATACTGGTTGGCGTTTTCTTTTTCTTGTGACGGTTAGCGCGGTTAAATGCGTCTTTATCGTCAGCGTCATCTTTTTTCTTGGCTTTGCCAACTGGCGCTTTTTTGCCATGGCGACGACCACCACGCTCATCACGGGCATCAACTTCGTCTTCAGCCTGCTTCGCGTACACGTTTGAAGTTAAGTGATAATCACCCACTTCAACCGGTGCTTTTTCTTCTTTCGCCCAACGTTCAGCATTTTCTTCCGCTAATTTGCGGGCTTCTTCTGCCTGACGTTGTGCATCTAATTCCAGCTTTTTCAGACGTTCAGCATCTTGCTGCGCAATAATGCGATCAGCTTCACGCTTGGCATCTTCTTTGGCTTGACGACGCGCAGCTTCTTCCGGATCGTCCCGCAGCAATTGGGCACGGGCTTCATCGCGTTTTTTCGCCTCCAAAGCTTTGCGTTCAGCGTCTGCTTTACGATCTGCTTCGTCTTTAATTTTGCGCTCAGCAGCAGCTTTTTCTGCTGCCTGGCGTGCTTCTTCCGCTTTCACAGCTTCTTCAGCTAAACGTGCTTCTTCAGCCGCAGCAGCTGCTGCATCATCAACTAAAGGACGTTTCACATAAGTCTTCTGTTTTAATACCTGCACCTGAATTTCACGGTTGCGACCAGCGCCACCACTTACACTCAATGTAGAGGTTTCTTTACGCTTAAGCGTCAGCCGTGATGGCTCTGTACTACCGCCACCGTGCTGTTTGGACAGATGTTCCAGCAGAGTCTTTTTCTCTTCTTCAGAAACCATCTGGCCAGTCTGCTTCGGGATGCCCGCATCAGCAAATTGTTGGACTAACCGATCAACAGTCGTTCCCACATCACTGGCTAGTTTTTCAATCGTTACTTCCGCCATGTCAATGTTACCTCCGTTGACCAATCAGTTTTCTTCACTAAACCAAACAATATTACGTGCAGCCATAATCAGCGCAGCGGCTTTTTCTTCAGTCATTTTTTCAATATCAAGCAAATCATCGACACCTAATTCAGCCAGGTCATCGAGCGTCACCACACCTTTGCTTGCAAGCACGTAGGCAGTGTGAGTTTCTAAACCAGGCAGGTTCAACAGAGCTTCACTCGGAGCAGCACCTTCCAGTGATTCTTCACTGGCCAGCGCACGAGTGGTCAATACAGCCTTGGCACGTTTACGCAGTTCTTCAACTGTGTCTTCGTCAAGACCATCAATTGCCAGTAATTCGGCTACAGGGACATAGGCAACTTCTTCTAGTGATGAGAAGCCCTCATCAACCAGAATGCCGGCAAAATCTTCGTCAATTTCCAGCGCCGACATGAACAATTCAAGCACCTTGGAATTTTCTTCCTGGTGTTTTTTCTTCATATCAGACACTGACATTACATTCAGTTCCCACTGCGTCAGTTGGCTTGCCAGACGCACGTTCTGACCAGCACGACCAATGGCCATTGGCAGGTTGGCGTCTTCTACCGCGATATCCATAGCGTGACGTTCTTCATCAACAATGATCGAAGCAACTTCAGCCGGAGCCATAGCGTTAATCACATATTGCGCCGGATTATCGTCGTACAGAACTATATCAACGCGCTCGCCGCCTAATTCGCCAGAAACGGCTTGCACACGCGATCCACGCATACCCACACAAGCACCCACCGGGTCAATCCGGCGGTCATTGGTTTTTACGGAGATTTTGGCGCGTGAACCCGGATCACGGGCAGCTCCACGAATTTCAATCATTTCTTCGCCGATTTCCGGCACTTCAATGCGGAATAATTCAATCAGCATCTCTGGACGAGTGCGACTTAAGAATAATTGGGCGCCACGAGCTTCCGGGTTGACTGCGAATAACAGTGCACGGATGCGGTCGCCAGGACGGAAAGTTTCGCGTGGGATCATATCTTCACGCGCTAACATCGCCTCGGCATTGTTACCAAGGTCGACAATGATACTGTCGCGGTTTACTTTTTTAACCACGCCGGTAACTAACTCGCCGACTTGATCGATATAAGCTTCAACCACTTGTGAACGTTCTGCTTCCCGCACTTTCTGGACGATGACTTGTTTCGCCATTTGGGTGGTAATGCGGTCAAACACGACTGAATCAATTTGTTCTTCAACATAATCGCCAATCTGCAGATCTGGCTCATCGTATTGAGCAGCTGACAGAGTCATTTCACGTGTTGGATGTTCCATCACATGATCGTCTGCCACAACTTGCCAACGACGGAAAGTTTCGTAAGAACCGGTTTTACGGTCAATCGCTACCCGAACTTCGATGTCGCTTTCATTTTTCTTTTTGGTAGCGGCGGCCAAAGCGTATTCTAACGCCTGGAAAATCTTTTCACGCGGGACTGATTTTTCGTTAGAAACCGCATCAACTACTAATAAAATTTCTTTTGCCATGTTTTCTGCCTCACTAAGAGCCGGTTAATTTAAAAAACCGGAACTACGTTTGCTTTATCTACGTTATCCATAAGCAAACGATAAGGTTTGCCATCCACTTCAATTACTAACATATCTTCGACGATTTCCAGCAGTTGCCCTTTGAACTTACGGCGACCGTCCTGTGGAATGGCCAGTTTCACTTCTACTTTTTGCCCAACAACTTTAGCAAAATGAGCAGGCGTAAATAACGGGCGGTCCAGACCAGGAGAAGAAACTTCGAGGTTGTATTCGTTTTGGATCGGATCTTCAACGTCAAGGATGGCACCAACTTCGCGGCTGACTACGGCGCAATGGTCAACTGTGACCCCGTCCGGATGATCAATAAATAACCTTAAAGTGGAATGGCGCCCAGCAGGCACGAACTCACAACCCAACAATTCGAAGCCGGCAGCTTCTACCGTCGGGCTTAAAAGTTCAGTTAAGCGCTGTTCTTGTTTCGTCAAAGAGACCTCCAGAAATAAAAAAAGGGCATATAGCCCAGAATATTAGTACATCAATACTTCAGATATAAAAACGCCCCGAAGATCGGGGCGAAAAAACATCCGAAAAAACAAGATATCGCCAATCTTGTTTATAAATCTGGTCTGTTACCTTGATTTACCATCGAACCGAAATGCGGGTCCATCGAGGAAACAGAAGAAGGTTCGAGGAACCTTCCGAGCTACATCAGGTTTGCCGCTTGGCTGACCGAAATCACTTAGTTAAAGTGAATGATGTAACTGGTATTAGTTGGTTGCGGGAGCCGGATTTGAACCGACGACCTTCGGGTTATGAGCCCGACGAGCTACCAGGCTGCTCCATCCCGCGTCCGTAACTGGCGTGCATTATATAGTGCTGAGCACTGTATCGCAAGATTTGTTTTAGCGAACACTGACTTAGTTATTCAGCTTAAAAAAGCAGTCTGAATTAAATTTCTCAAGAAAATCAGTGTTATTTACTAGATTGGTGCCGAGAGCGGGACTCGAACCCGCACGCCTAGGGCACTACCACCTCAAGGTAGCGTGTATACCAATTTCACCATCTCGGCTTAACTTTTTACCTTCGCGAACAACAGACTAAAAATTAGTTGCCGACCGGAATATCTTTGGTAGTGTCTTTTTTCTCTTCAACTACAGGTTTTGCTTGTTCAACAGGCACTACGATATTCTCAAATTCAGAATTCTTTTTGATGTCAGTAACATTGTAATTGCCGAGGATTAGACTTAACCCGAAAAACGCAATTGCTAATATCGAAGTGGACCGGGTTAAAAAGTTACCGGTACCAGAAGAGCCAAATAATGTCGCTGAAGCTCCGGCACCAAAAGACGCGCCCATGTCAGCACCTTTACCATGTTGAATCAATACCAAACCAATGATGGAAATTGAGACTAACAAATATAATGCAATTACGATTTCGTACATCATCAATCCTGTGCACTTAGGCATATGGCAGCAAATTCTGCCGGTTTTAAACTTGCGCCACCAACCAAGCCACCGTCGATGTCTGGTTGGGCAAACAGCGCCGCGCAATTTTCAGCATTGACGCTGCCACCGTAAATAATTCTTACCTTCGAAGCTGCTGCATCGTCATACTTTGCCAGATGACTTCTGATAAAAGCATGAACTTGTTGTGCTTGTTCCGGCGTAGCGGTTTCACCCGTCCCGATTGCCCAAATTGGTTCATAAGCAATCACCGAATGCTGCAGCAATTCAGGGTGCGCAGCATACACCGCATCTAAATGCTGTGCAAGAACCTGCATGGTTTTTTCTTGCTGCCGTTCGGTTAAAGTTTCGCCAAAACAAACAATTGGCGTTATTTTCGCCGCAATTGCCCGCTTAGTTTTTGCTAATACTAAGCCATCAGTATCGCCAAATAATGCTCTGCGTTCTGAATGCCCAACAATCACATAACTTGCACCTGCGGTGGCAAGCATATCAGCACTTATTTCACCTGTGAAGGCACCACTTGCTTCACTGCTGACATTTTGAGCACCGAGTTTGTAGCGAGCAGATTTTGGAAAGTGACTCAGAAAGATTACCGGTGGGCAGATCAAAATATCAGTATTTGCGGCTGGAAGCTGCGACAAGGTTTCACAGCATTGAATTGCCAGTTCACAACTGCCATTCATCTTCCAGTTTGCTGCAATTAATGGTCTGCGTTGTGTCATGCGAGCTCTCCGTATTAAGCGGGCGAGATATTAACGAACCTCGCCCCGTCAAACAAGAGACAACCGCAAAAAAACGCGGTTGCTCGCCTGCATTCATCACTGGCATCCAGTCAACAAAGACCTATTTTCGTCACTGACATGTAGGATTAGCGTGCGAAAATCAGCTAGCCAACTTCACAGCTGCAGCGATTTTATCGGCAAAATTCTGTACCTGCTGCTGTTCACTTCCTTCCACCATTACACGAATTAACGGTTCAGTGCCTGATTTTCGGATCAAAACCCGGCCTTGACCGGCCAACTCCGCTTCGACACCGGCAATCACTTCTTTCACATGCAGATTTTCCAGCGGCGCCGTGCCTTTTTCAAATTTGACGTTGACCAGCACTTGCGGCAGTTTGGTCATGCCATGACTTAAATCCGCCAATGACAAACCGGTATCAAGCATCGCAGCCAGCACCTGTAACGACGCAATAATGCCATCACCAGTACCTGCATGATCCAGGTTCAGTACGTGACCGGAGTTTTCACCGCCAATCCGCCAGCCTTTTTCTACAAGCATTTCCATCACATACCGGTCACCAACTGAGCTTCTCGCGAATGGAATACCAAGATCAGCAAGCGCTAATTCAAGTCCCATGTTGCTCATCAGAGTACCCACGACACCGCCGGTTAATCGGTTACGTTCTTTTGCTGAGCGAGCCAGCATATAAATGATTTCGTCGCCATCAATTTGGCGGCCAGTATGATCGACCATCATGACCCGGTCGCCATCACCGTCATAGGCAATCCCTAAATCAGCACCTAACTCGACGACTGCTTGTTGCAAAGCATCGGTGTGCGTTGCGCCACATTTTTCGTTAATATTCAGGCCATTCGGGCTACAAGCAATGGTATGCACATCAGCACCAAGCTCTTTAAAGACATTCGGGGCGATGTGATAGGTAGCGCCGTTTGCACAATCGATCACAATTTTCAAATTGCTCAATGACATATGCTTAGGTAAGTGACTTTTACAAAATTCAATATAGCGACCGGATGCATCTTCAATCCGTTGTGCTTTACCCAATTTTTCTGAAGATTCACACACCATCGGTTGTTCTAATTCGGCTTCAATGGCGCGCTCGATTTCGTCATCCAATTTACTGCCATTGGCGGAAAAGAATTTAATGCCGTTGTCGTAATATGGGTTGTGCGAGGCACTGATCACAATGCCCGCTTCAGCGCGGAAAGTATGAGTTAAATATGAAACCGCTGGCGTTGGCATTGGCCCTAATAAACGAACATCAATACCCGCTGCGATTAATCCAGCTTCTAAAGCGGTTTCGAGTAAATACCCAGAAATCCGGGTATCTTTACCAATCAATACTTTACGGGTGCCACGTTGTGATAATACCCGGCCAGCAGCCCAGCCTAATTTCATCGCAAATTCTGGGGTAATAGGAAACTCACCGACCCGTCCACGCACGCCATCGGTGCCAAAATACTTCCTGCTCATACTTGTTCTCCAAAAATAGTCGCTTGCGCCACCGCAATTGCATCTGCGGTTTCTTTAACATCATGGGCGCGAATGATGCGGGCTCCATGCATAACGGCTATTGTGGCACAGGCAATACTGCCTGCCAAACGTTCTGAGGTATTCCGATTAAGTAATTGCCCGATCATAGACTTACGCGACATTCCGGCAAGGACCGGTAAACCACTGATATTCATCTTCGCAAGACGCGCTAACAATTGATAGTTATGGGCCATAGATTTGCCAAAGCCAAACCCCGGATCGAGGATCAGTTGCGATTGCGCAATACCCGCCGCTACACAAGCTTGGATCCGCGCTTGTAAAAACTGACTGACTTCAGTGACGACATCCTGATATTGCGGGGCTTGTTGCATTGAATCTGGCTGCCCTTGCATATGCATCAGACACACAGGCACCTGTAACTTAGCCGCAGCTGCAAGTGCATCGTGTTCCTGTAATGCTTTAATATCATTGATGATATCTGCACCAGCTGCAACAGCCTCTGTCATCACTGCGGCTTTGTAAGTGTCCACCGAAATCACCGTATCAAATTCCCGCCGAATGAGCTCAATCACCGGGATCACCCGGTCTAATTCCTGCTGTAGTGGCACTAGCTGCGCGCCTGGCCTGGTTGATTCCCCACCAACATCAATCATGTCAGCACCGTCCGCTAGCATACAAGCGACTTGCCGTAGTGCCGCATCAACACCGATAAACTTACCGCCGTCGGAAAATGAGTCCGGCGTGATATTTAGAATCGCCATCAATTTGCAACGTGCTAAATTTAATTCACGCTGCCGAGGCAAAACGAGCTTCATGGAGACCTCACTTTATAAATACTGTTTATTGCGGGGGCTTTCACATTCATAAGCCAGATGCCCCCGGTCCCTGAGTACAATTATTTTTTCTAAATGATGTTCTGACACTTCATATCCAGGAAGAAAAAACCCCGACGAAGCCGGGGTTTTATTTTTTCTTTGACGCTGGTGACTGAAAATCAGCTGCTATGACTTTCTGCAGGTTTATCGTCAACAACCGGACCTGAAGTTTCAGCATTACCACCATCAGAAGCATCTGGCTTTTTGTCTTTAGGTTCCCAATGCTCTGGCTGACGCACTTCACGGCGCGCCATTAAATCTTCAATTTGTTTCGAATCAATGGTTTCATATTGCATTAACGCTTCTTTCATTGCATGCAGGATGTCCATATTCTGTTCGATCATTTCTTTCGCCCGGTGATAATTGCGGTCGATGATCGATTTGATTTCGTTATCAATCAGGCTGGCAGTTTCATCAGACATTTGCTTGGATTTACCCATGCTGCGGCCTAAAAACACTTCACCTTCTTCATCGGCATACAACAATGGACCCAGTTTTTCGGAGAAACCCCACTGTGTAACCATGTTACGGGCAATCGATGTGGCGTATTTAATGTCTTGTGAAGCACCGGTCGACACTGCTTCACCGCCATAAATAAGTTCTTCAGCCAGTCGGCCACCATAAGCTACGGAGATTTTGCTTTCCAGCTTGCGACGGCTAACGCTAATCGCATCCGCTTCTGGTAAAAAGAAGGTCACGCCTAAAGCACGGCCACGTGGAATAATGGTTACTTTGTGTACCGGATCATGCTCTGGCACCAAACAGCCAACAATGGCGTGGCCAGCTTCATGATAAGCGGTCATTTCTTTTTCAGCTTCTGACATCACCATCGAGCGGCGTTCGGCGCCCATCATGATCTTGTCTTTGGCTTTTTCAAACTCATCCATGCTGACCACACGGCGATTGTTACGAGCAGCGAATAACGCAGCTTCGTTGACTAAGTTCGCTAAATCAGCACCAGAAAAACCTGGGGTACCACGGGCAATCACACTAGCTTTAATATCATCAGCTAATGGTACTTTACGCATATGAACTTTCAGAATTTGTTCACGGCCACGCACATCTGGCAAACCAACGACCACCTGACGGTCAAAACGACCAGGACGTAATAATGCAGCATCCAGTACGTCTGGACGGTTGGTCGCGGCGATAATGATGATACCTTCGTTACCGTCAAAACCATCCATTTCAACTAGCATCTGGTTTAAGGTTTGTTCACGTTCATCGTGACCACCACCTAAACCGGCGCCGCGCTGACGGCCAACGGCGTCTATTTCGTCGATAAAAATAATACAAGGCGCAGCTTTTTTCGCTTGTTCAAACATGTCACGCACGCGGCTGGCACCCACACCCACAAACATCTCGACAAAGTCTGAACCTGAAATGGTGAAAAACGGTACTTTGGCTTCACCAGCGATGGCTTTGGCAAGTAATGTTTTACCTGTGCCCGGCGGGCCAACCATCAACACGCCTTTTGGAATACGGCCACCCAGTTTTTGAAAACGTGATGGGTCTTTTAAATAATCAACCAGTTCAGACACTTCTTCTTTGGCTTCGTCACAACCTGCAACATCAGCAAAAGTCGTTTTGATTTGGTCTTCGCCCATCAGACGGGCACGGCTTTTACCAAAGGACATCGCGCCTTTGCCGCCACCACCTTGCATTTGGCGCATAAAGAAAATCCAGACGCCAATCAATAACAACATCGGGAACCAGGAGATGAAAATCTGCCCCAGCAAACTGCCTTCTTCTGGCTGCACGCCGGTGCCGTCAACGCCGTTTTCAATCAGGTCTTTTAACAGACCGTCATCGTAACCACCAGGGATCACCGTTTCAAAACGTTGGCCATCTCGTTTAACGCCTGTGACAGTGCCGGTACGATCCACTTTCACTTCGCGAACCTGACCTGACTTCACATCGTTGATAAATTGGGTATAGCTGGTTTGCCGCTCGGTGCGATCGGTGGGACTAAAGCTGTTGAACATCGTCATCAATACGACGGCGATTACCAACCAAACCATTAAATTCTTTGCCATGTCGCTCAAGGTCATAACCTCTTATTACCAGAAAATGCTTCTGTTGCTACTTTACTAGAGTTTGAAGCCGGTCGCCACGATATAAGTCTCGCTCGAACGTGAACGCGACGAATCGGGTTTGCGGATCCGTACAGTGCTAAATACATTACGTACGTCCAGGACGTACTGATCAAAACCTTCGCCGTGAAATACTTTGACCACAAAACTGCCATTTTTCTTCAAAACTTTGCCACACATTTCCAGTGCTAATTCCACCAGATACATACTACGGCTTTGGTCAACTGTGGCGTTGCCACTCATATTCGGCGCCATGTCTGATAACACTACATCGACATTACGCCCATCAATACGTTCAAGTAACGCGTTCAGTACCGCGTCTTCGCGAAAATCACCTTGTAAAAAGGCGACCCCGGCCAATGGATCCATCGGCAGAATATCGCAAGCGATGACACAACCTTCGGTCCCAACCATCTCAGCCGCGAGCTGCGACCAACTGCCCGGAGCCGAGCCTAAATCAACCACGGTCATCCCAGGTTTGATGAGTTTGTCTTTTGCCTGAATTTCATCAAGCTTAAAAGATGCGCGTGATCGTAAACCTAATTTTTGCGCTTTTTGGACAAAAGGATCGGTCACATGTTCCTGCAGCCATCTGGATGAACTGGCAGAACGTTTTTTCTTGGTCATGGAACTACTCTTAAATGGTCTTCCATGCAAGATGGCGGTACAATATGGTAATTTCAAGCTTTCCCAATGGAAAAAGTCCACAAATGAGTTTATCTAACAAACAAAAGCAGTTTTTAAAAGCAAAAGCGCACGAATTAAAGCCAATTATCCTGTTAGGCGGTAATGGTCTGACCGAAGGTGTGATGGCAGAAATTGATCTGGCGCTGGAGCATCATGAACTGATTAAAGTCAAAGTCCCGAGTATTGACCGGGAAGAAAAAGTAGCGGTGATGGATGCCATCGTCCGTGAAGCCAAAGCAGACAAAGTACAAACGATTGGCCATATTCTGGTGTTGTACCGCGCTGCAAAAGAGAAAAAATTGGTGCTGCCACGCGGTTAATCCGACAGCTGCACGACCAAAATTACAGAAGATATCAAAGATAACCAGCCGCCTGTAAACTCAGGCGCGCTGCTGTTTCATTATCATGAATACTTCTTAGCACATCGTCAGGTCTTTCGACATCCGTCGACTTTAAATATTGCCACAATAACAACGGATCATTTGGTTGAATAACATCAACCTGCCGCAGATTATGCGCAAAGCTCCAGCTAACCAAATGCCGCAACACTTCAAAAACGGGTTGCGGGCTGGGTTGCCATTGGCGAATGTCCAGCAAAAGTCCCCATTTGTCATCAAGCAATGGCGCCACCAGCTTTTGATAATCGCGGGCCAAATCCTCTGCCGACAACAAAGTAGATACACCTTGTGCTCTTAAAATCAATGTCCGCTGCTCTAAATCCAGCTGATATGGTTTTTTATGTTTCATCACAGCTCCCCAGTTGTCGCAGCATAACTTGTCAGGTTCTGAAAGAACAGCATGCATTGATGAGGGCGGTTCAGCCAATGTGGGCTCGTTGCCAGTACCTATAAAAAAAGCGACCGAAGTCGCTTTTTTCATTCGAGATGAAGCTTACAAATACTTGACGTCAGTAATTTCAAACTCGACGATACCGCTTGGGGTATTAATATTCACCACATCTTCAACAATTTTGCCAATCAAACCACGGGCGATTGGCGAATTGACCGAAATGCGGTTGTTTTTAATATCGGCTTCATCGTCGCCGACCACCTGATAAGTCACTTCTTCTTCCGTATCCAGATTCAGAATGGTGACGGTGGCACCAAAAATCACTTTGCCGCTATTGGGCAGCTTGGTGATATCGATGATCTGGGCATTCGAAAGCTTCGCTTCGATATCCTGAATACGACCTTCGCAAAAACCCTGAGCTTCACGCGCGGCGTGGTACTCAGCGTTTTCTTTTAGATCGCCATGCGCTCTCGCTTCAGCAATCGCCTGAATGATCGCTGGCCGTTTCACGCTTTTCAGTTCATGCAGTTCGTCACGAAGCGCTTGCGCGCCCTGAACTGTCATTGGGATTTGACTCATCCGTTTACTCTCTTGTGTAACTCCTGCACTGAATTGACGTTGGCAAATGCATTGGCCGAATTGGCATTACAAGTGGCAAAAGCTGCGTTCAGTGTGGTGGTGTAATTTGCTTTGTGTTGTAACGCGCCACGGCGTAAGACTTTAGAGTCTTCAATGGCCTGGCGACCTTCAGTGGTGTTGACGATGTAGCTGTACTCACCGTTTTTAATCCGGTCCAGAATATGCGGACGGCCTTCAAACACTTTGTTGACTAACCGGCACTCAATCCCTGCTGCAGAAAGCGCTTTATGGGTGCCGCCTGTTGCATCAAGTTCAAAGCCGAGCGCCAACATGGTTTTTGCCAGCTCAACGACGCGCACTTTATCGCTATCCCGTACTGAAAGTAAAGCACGACCACCGGTTGGAATTAAGGTACCGGCACCTAACTCGGCTTTGGCAAAAGCTTCAGCGAAAGTTTCGCCCACGCCCATCACTTCACCGGTTGAACGCATTTCAGGGCCAAGTAACGGGTCAACACCCGGGAACTTGTTAAATGGGATCACCACTTCTTTCACCGAGAAATAAGGCGGAATGATTTCCTGGGTAATACCCTGCTCGGCCAGCGAACGGCCAGCCATACAACGGGCGCCTACTTTCGCCACCGCCATGCCGGTCGCTTTGGACACAAATGGCACGGTGCGCGCAGCACGTGGATTCACTTCAATCAGGTACACTTCGTTGTCTTTCACCGCAAACTGCGTGTTCATTAAACCAACTACACCCAGTTCCAGCGCCAGCTTTTTCACTTGATCGCGCATCACGTCCTGAATTTCTTTGCTCAGGCTATGCGGTGGCAACGAACAGGCCGAGTCGCCTGAGTGCACGCCAGCTTGTTCGATGTGCTCCATGATGCCACCGATAATCACTTCGGTACCGTCACAAATCGCATCGATATCCACTTCAATCGCGTCATCGAGGAAACGGTCCAGAAGCACCGGCGAATCGTTGGAGACGCTCACTGCTTCAGTCATATAACGGCGTAAATCCTGATCGTCATAGACGATTTCCATGGCGCGGCCACCCAGCACATAAGACGGGCGTACCACCATCGGATAACCAATGTCCGGCGCTTTGGTAATGGCTTCTTCTAAGCTGGTTACCGTAGCGTTTTTCGGCTGTTTTAAGCCTAAACGTTCAACCGCTTGCTGGAAACGTTCACGGTCTTCAGCGCGGTCGATGGCGTCTGGCGAAGTACCAATAATTGGCACACCGTTGGCTTCTAAAGCACGGGCTAATTTCAGTGGCGTTTGGCCACCGTATTGCACGATCACGCCTTTTGGCTGCTCTTTACGCACGATTTCCAGCACGTCTTCCAGCGTAATCGGCTCAAAGTACAAACGGTCTGAAGTATCGTAGTCAGTCGAAACGGTTTCCGGGTTACAGTTAACCATAATGGTCTCATAACCGTCTTCACGCAGCGCTAATGCCGCATGCACACAGCAATAATCGAATTCGATGCCCTGACCAATGCGGTTTGGACCACCGCCGATAATCATGATTTTATCGCGATTGGTCGGTGCTGCTTCACACTCTTCGTCATAAGTGCTGTACATATAAGCGGTATCAGATGCGAATTCTGCGGCACAGGTATCAACACGTTTATACACCGGATGTAAGCCATAACCGTGGCGTTTTTTACGCACTTCTGCTTCAGCAACGCCCAGTAATTCAGCGATGCGTTTATCAGCAAAACCTTTGCGTTTTAATACGGTTAATCGGGCTTGGTCTAAACCGGCAAAACCCGCGGCTTTCACGGCGGCTTCTTCTTTAATCAAATCTTCAATCTGTACCAGGAACCAAGGGTCGATATTGGTCAGCTTGAAAATTTCTTCCATGCTCATGCCAAACCGGAACGCATCACCGATGTACCAAATGCGGTGTGAACCAGGTTCACGCAGTTCACGGGTGATTTTTTCTTTGGCATCAATCGCATTTAAATCGATGATGGGATCCAGACCACTAACGCCAATTTCCAGGCCACGTAACGCTTTTTGCAGTGATTCCTGCTGGTTACGGCCAATCGCCATCACTTCACCGACCGATTTCATCTGGGTGGTTAAGCGATCGTTGGCGCCAACAAATTTCTCGAAGTTAAAACGTGGCACTTTAGTGACGACGTAATCGATACTTGGCTCGAACGACGCTGGTGTGCGACCACCGGTAATATCGTTGGCCAGTTCGTCCAGCGTGTAACCAATGGCGAGCTTAGCGGCAACTTTGGCAATCGGGAAACCGGTCGCTTTTGACGCTAAAGCTGATGAGCGCGACACCCGCGGGTTCATCTCAATGATCACCATCCGGCCATCGACCGGGTTGATGCCAAACTGCACGTTCGAACCACCGGTTTCAACACCAATTTCACGCAGCACCGCCAAAGAGGCATTACGCATAATTTGGTATTCTTTGTCAGTCAGCGTTTGGGCAGGTGCAACGGTGATCGAATCACCGGTGTGCACGCCCATGGCGTCGAAGTTTTCAATCGAGCAGACAATGATGCAGTTGTCGTTTTTGTCCCGCACCACTTCCATTTCGTATTCTTTCCAGCCGATCAGCGATTCATCAATCAACAACTCTTTGGTTGGCGATAAATCGAGGCCGCGGGTACAGATTTCTTCAAATTCTTCGCGGTTGTAAGCAATACCACCGCCTGAGCCGCCCATGGTAAAAGATGGGCGAATAATGCAAGGGAAACCAATGGTTTCCAGTACGCCGTACGCTTCTTCCATCGAATGGGCAAAACCGGCACGTGGGCAAGCCAGACCAATCGAGCGCATCGCTTTATCAAACCGACCGCGATCTTCAGCTTTATCAATGGCATCGGCGGTGGCGCCAATCATTTCAACATTGTATTTGGCCAGTACACCATGACGCTCTAATTCCAGCGCACAGTTCAGCGCCGTTTGACCGCCCATGGTCGGTAACACTGCACATGGCCGCTCTTTTTCAATAATTTTTTCCACCACCTGCCAGTGAATCGGTTCGATGTAAGTCGCATCGGCCATTTCCGGGTCAGTCATGATGGTCGCTGGATTCGAGTTGACCAGAATAACCCGGTAACCTTCTTCTTTCAGCGCTTTACAGGCCTGGGCGCCTGAATAGTCAAATTCACAAGCCTGGCCGATGACAATCGGGCCGGCACCAAGGATCAGAATACTTTTAAGGTCAGTACGTTTTGGCATGTCTCGTCTCTTTTCCTGGCTTATTTCGCGTTAGCTTGGGTCATCAAATCGATAAAATGGTCAAACAATTCAGAAGCTTCATGCGGACCTGGGCTGGCTTCAGGGTGACCCTGGAAGCTAAACGCTGGTTTATCGGTGCGATGAATACCTTGTAGTGAACCGTCAAACAATGATTTGTGCGTTGCCCGTAAATTGGCCGGCATCGTCGCTTCATCAACCGCAAAACCGTGGTTCTGGGCGGTGATCAGCACTTTTTTGTTGTCGAGGTTTTGCACCGGGTGGTTACCACCGTGGTGACCAAATTTCATTTTCAGCGTTTTTGCACCACTGGCCAGCGCTAATAACTGGTGGCCTAAACAAATACCAAACACCGGAATATCAGTTTTCAGAAATTCTTCGATAGCGGTGATGGCGTAATCACAAGGCGCTGGGTCACCAGGACCATTCGACAAGAAGATGCCATCCGGGTTCATTGCCAGCACTTCAGCCGCTGAAGTTTTGGCCGGAACCACGGTTAATTTACAGCCGCGGTCAACTAACATGCGCAGAATATTGCGTTTCACGCCAAAATCGTAGGCAACGACATGAAACTTCGACTCAGGAGCTTGGCGATGACCTTCACCTAAAGCCCAGCTGCCTTCATTCCATTCGTAAGCTTTTGATACCGTGACTTCTTTCGCCAAGTCCATACCAGAAAGGCCAGGGAAGCTGCGCGCCAGCTCTAACGCTTTGGCTTCATCGATATCGCCCGCCATTAAACAGCCGTTCTGAGCACCTTTTTCACGCAGAATACGGGTCAGTTTACGGGTGTCGATGTCGGCGATGCCAAGAATGTGGTGATCTTTGAGATATTGACTAAGAGAGCGTTGATTGCGGAAATTGCTGGCGAGAAGAGGAAGGTCACGAATAATCAGGCCCTTGGCCCAAACTTTACCGGATTCTTCGTCTTCATCATTGGTGCCGGTATTACCAATGTGGGGATAGGTCAGCGTGACCATTTGCTCAGCGTACGACGGATCGGTCAAAATTTCCTGATATCCCGTCATCGAAGTGTTAAACACCACTTCACCAACTGAAACACCTTCAGCGCCAATGGCTGTACCGCGAAATACGGTGCCGTCTTCCAGTACGAGCAGGGCGGACTTAGTCAAGGTAACCTCCAAACAGCAAAAAACGGGCGAAAACTGACAATGTTTTACAACCCGTTCTGACCAAAATTTGTGTACTCTTTATTGCCGCGATGCTGTTGACTTTTAAAACGCTGGTAACTTTTTCACCAGTGGATCATCGTCAGCAGACCGTTCAGGCAAACCGCAGTATTTTAGGCCATTTGCTGGATTTGGTCTAATCCTTTTTTGAAAAATTATAAAAATAACGGTTTTGCAGCAAATTTGCAGACAATTGCCCAAAAACCTAAGCTAAGTCGGCTAAACCCAGCACTTGCTGCATAGAATAAAGTCCAGGCTGTTTATTTTGCAACCATAGTGCCGCACGCATCGCACCTTGGGCAAAGGTATTGCGGCTCGACGCTTTATGGGTGATTTCCAGCCGTTCGCCAAGGTCGGCAAAAAGTGCCGTATGGTCGCCGATAATGTCGCCGCCGCGCACCGTGGCAAAGCCGATGGTCTGTTGGTCGCGCTCGCCAGTGATGCCTTCTCGCCCGTAAACAGCGCACTCGCTTAAATCACGACCAATGGCTTTGGCGATACTATTGCCAATCGCCAGCGCGGTGCCGCTTGGCGCATCTTTTTTAAAGCGATGATGCGCTTCAATAATTTCGATATCAGCGCTCTGCCCCATCACTTTGGCGGCGGTTTGCACCAGATGCAGCAGCAAATTCACGCCCACACTCATATTGGGTGCCCAGACAATCGGAATAATTTTGCTGGCTGCCTGCACTTTGGCATATTGCTCGTCCGACAAACCGGTAACGCCAATCACCATTGCTTTTTGGGCGGCAACCGCCAGTTCCAGCTGCGCCAGCATCGCTTCGGGCATAGTGAAATCAATCCAGACGTCAGCTTGCTGCACCGAGTTAAGTGCAGTTTCTGTGAGCTTCAGGCCATTTTTACCACAACCGGCCAATTCACCGGCATCTACGCCAACAAGCGCAGAACCGGCACGCACTGTAGCTGCAGTCAGTTGCAGTTTTGGTGCTGCGTTTTCATTGCCTTGTAACTCAGTGGCTTGCAACTCAGTAGCGACGGTTACCAGCGCGCGGCCCATCCGGCCATTGGCACCAAAAATTCCGATAGATGTCATGCGATTACCTTTTTTACTAATGGTGCTGCTCAGTCTAATTTTTACTAATGGAGCTGCTCAGTCTAAATAAGATGCAAGCTGCGGTTGCTGCGCGATTAAATCCTGATACAAACGAATTTGATTCTGTGCCCGTTGCAGGTTGTGGTTGCTGCGCTTGATGGCGAAATATAGATCGCCATTGAGGTGATCGGCCAAAAAGCGAATGCCAATCATCAGGCACATCACTTTGGCGCCGAGTAATAACGATTGCTGCTCAGCTTGGGTTATCACCCCGGCCAGCCCTTGCAGGTAACCTTCGGCCAGCGCTTTAAAAATTTCCGGGCGAATATGCACTTTATCGGTATTGAGCGAATCTTCAGCTTCCGGCGAGCAACAAGTACGCACCATATCGCCAAAATCAAACAGCCAGTATCCTGACATGCAAGTATCTAAATCAATCGCCGCGATGCCGCGACCTTGCTCAGCAGAGTACAGCATGTTATTGATTTTGGTATCGTTATGGCAAACGCGTAGCGGTAAGGCCGGGCATAACGCCGCAAGCTCATCGACCAAACCTTGTTGTGCCAGACAAAAATCCACCAGCCCCTGACACTCTGCCAGGCGACCAGCTTTGTTAGCGGTGATGGCCGCTTGCAGCTGGGAAAAACGCATGCCGAGGTTATGAAAGTCCGGTAATACCGTGACCAGCGAACTGGCGTCAAAATCAGCCAGCGCCGCAGCAAACTGGCCAAAAGTGAATGCAGCGGCATAAGCTTGGGCTGGCGATTCAACCACTTCGATACTGCTGCCGTGATCGATAAATTGCAGTGCCCTTAAATCCTGAGCGTCCCCGGCCAGATAACTGCCGTCGGCTTTTGCTTGTTGTTGCAAAATTTGCAGCGGATATAAACCTTGGTGTTGTTTTGCCAATAAGTGCCGCTCAATTTTCAGCGCGTTTTGCACCAGATCGGCCGCCGACGGAAAAATTGTGGTGTTGATTTGTTGCAAAATCAGTCGTTTATCGGCCGCAGTTAATAAAAAGGTTTTGTTGATATGGCCGTTGCCAAAAGCTTTGATCTGGGTGTCTGCTGGCAATTGATAGTCAGCCAGCACCTGCGCTGTGACCAGCAGATGCGTTTTGATATTTGCTGCTGAAGTTACTGCATTTTCTGTCGTCATATAAAAAAATCCGGCCTGCTAAAAATGAAAAAACAGAGATTGCTCAAGGCAAAAACCTCCTTTAGGTAAAGGTTGTCAGGAGCTTTGCCGCTGAAAATATTCGACTATTTCCGCTAAATCAGCCGGATAAGTCACGCCAAACCAGCTGTCCGGTGACAGATAAACCCGAAGTTTTTGCCCTTGCCGCAAGCTTCGGTCAACCACAGCCGGCAAATAACATTCAGCCTTGGGATCAGGAACTTTCACTAAAAAATCACTCAGTTGGTTGGTCAGTGCAGGCAGAATTGACGGCGTAAAACCCCAGATATTCATCGATACCGGTTGTTGTTGCGCCAGCGGTATGCGTTCGCCTTGCATATCGATGCCTGAGAGTTGCGACTTTTGTGCTACAACTTCTGTCTGAACAACTTCTGTCTGAACAACTTCTATTTGAACTACTTCGGCAACTTTTTGCAAATAGCCGTCTTTGACCTGACAAACACCGCGGTTGACTCCGCCATGCCTGGACAACGTTTTTGCCAGCGGAAAAGCCACCATCGCCCATTCGGCTGCAGTTGTCGAGAAAGTGGTCGCAAAATGTTGCACCAATAACTGCATCGCAGTATGGCCGTAATAATCATCAGCGTTAATCACGATACAAGGTTGGGTGGTTAGAAACTCCCTGGCAGACCACAGCGCGTGCGCGGTGCCCCAGGGTTTTTGTCGTTGCTGAAGATTAATACCTGAAACCGGCAAATCAGCTGGGTTTTGCAGCACCAGCTGTACGGTTAGATCGGCAGGAAAATGCGGCAATACCTGTTGTTTAATCGGCGCAATCAGATTTTCACGCACGATAAGAACCAACTGGCGCACACCGGCGGCATAAGCGTCCTGCACACTAAAGTGCAACAAGGTGCGGCCGGTATTGCCAAGCACCGCCAGTTGTTTATCGCCACCAAAGCGGCTGCCCATTCCGGCAGCCAGCACCACCAGCACTGGTGTTTGAGAAACACTCATCTTGATATCGCTATTATCCATGTTTGGAAATGGCGCACATCATACCCGCTGCGGCTATTGGCTGCCAGTATCCCCTGCATCCTTGACGTTGCAACGGATCCCGGCAACTTCGTAGCGACCACCTTCACTTGCTGGGGTTGTCTCTGGGGTTATCTCAGTGCTTATCTACAGCGCTGCGGTCAAAATCTGCCGTGACACTTCCAAAGTGATATCGCCATGCTCACCCAGTTTAAACATCCGGTGCTGTTCTAGCTTTGCCACCAGCGCGTCCACCGCTTCGGCTTTGATGCCATAATCTGCCATTCGCGTTGGCACGCCCATCTGTTCAAAGAAAGCACGGGTGTGGGCGATGGTTTCGTCAATTATTCGTTCTTCATCATGGTGTTGCAGGTTAAATACCCGCTTGCCGTATTGCAGCAGCTTGGCGCGTTTTTGTACCCGTTGTTGCTGTAACAGCGCCGGTAATACGATCGCCAGTGTCTGTGCGTGATCAAGGCCATATAAAGCAGTCAATTCATGACCAATCATATGGGTGGCCCAATCTTGTGGCACGCCCTGCCCGATCAGGCCATTCAGCGCCATGGTCGCCGCCCACATCACATTGGCGCGGATATCGTAATTTTGCGGATCCTTGAGCGCCAGCGGGCCTTGCTCGATTAGTGTCAGCAGCAAACCTTCGGCGAAACGGTCTTGCACCGCAGCGTTCACCGGATAGGTCATGTACTGTTCCATCACATGGACAAACGCATCAACCACACCGTTTGCTACTTGTTTCGGCGGCAGACTAAAGGTGACGGTCGGATCCAGCACCGCAAATTGCGGATAGACCAGCGGGCTGGCAAAAGACAATTTTTCCTGCGTGCTGTAACGAGTGACGACGGAGTTGCCGTTACTTTCAGTACCGGTGGCCGGCAGCGTTAACACACAACCTAATGGCATCGCCTGGGTTACCGGCGCTTTTTTCGCCAGAATGTCCCACGGATCGCCCTGAAACAGTGCCGCCGCGGCAATAAATTTGGTGCCATCGACCACACTGCCACCGCCGACCGGTAGCAAATAAGTGATGTTCTCGGCTTTCACCAACTCGACCGCTTTGAGTAAAGTTTCAAACGACGGGTTTGGTTCAATCCCTGAAAATTCAACAACTTCAAAACCTGCTAAGGCTTGCCGAACCTGCTGATACACGCCATTGTGCTTAATAGAACCACCACCGTAGGTGAGTAAGACTTTGGCGCCTTTAGGTACAAGGTTGGCAAGTTGACTGATTTGCCCCTCGCCAAACACAATCCGGGTAGGGTTTTGATAAGAAAAGTTAAACATAAAGACTCCGCTGATTGATGTAATTGGCTGACCTGACTACGTTTTACCACAAGCTGTTGGATCAAACCGGAAGCTGGGCTGATGGCTCTGAATATGGCGTTCATTTGCAGAAAATCAACCGCTTTTCATCAGTATTATGTACATTGCTAATGTAATGTGCGCCAGACAACAAGTTGCAGCCAATGACTGGCTCATGACTGCTATGTCATAACAACTAAGTCATAACGGCTAAGTCATTACGGAAAGTTATTTGACAGGACTTCTGGACGTCTATATATTCCGCAACGTTATATGCGAAGCTAATAACCTTGCATTTTGAATGTAACCAGCTGCCGCATCCCGAATTTGTGATGGAGTGAATGAATGAATCTAGTCAACCAACAGCAGGCAAAACTGTCGTTATTGCCGTTATTGCTGTTTGTATTGTTATTTTTGGGCACAGGCCTGTACCTGCAAAGTCAGGGCGTGGCTTATGCTTTTTATCAATTACCAGGGCCAGTAGCGATTATTCCGGCATTGGTGCTGGCGATTTGGCTCAATCGTGCGCCATTGACGCAATCCATTGATTTAATGGTCAAAGGTGCCGGTAACAGCAATATCATCACCATGTGTATCATTTACTTACTGGCTGGCGCTTTTGCCACCGTGGCGCAGGCCACCGGTGGTGTTGATGCGATGGTTAATGCCGGTTTAAGTCTGGTCCCTGCGGCCTGGATATTACCGGGTTTATTTGTGATTTCCGCTTTAGTCGCGACAGCTATGGGTACCTCGATGGGCACCATCGGTGCTTTAGCGCCCATTGCCGTAGGCCTCGCGAAACAAGGCGGCCTGGATCCGGCGTTAGTGGCCGGTGTGCTGCTCAGTGGCGCGATGTTCGGCGACAACCTGTCGATTATTTCCGATACCACCATTGCCGCCACCCGCACTCAGGGCGCGGAAATGAAAGATAAGTTTCGCGAGAATTTTAAGATTGCGCTGCCTGCCGCCATCTTGACCTTTATCTTGTTTGCGGTGTTCAGCTCCAGTGAAACGCCTATCGAAGTCAAAGACTTCAGCTGGACTGGTGTGTTGCCTTATGCCGCCATTCTGATCCTGGCTGTAGCCGGTTTGAATGTGTTTGTGGTGCTACTACTAGGCATTGTGCTGGCCGCACTGCAAGGCATCGTTTTTGCCGACTATCAACTGGCCAATCTTGGCAAAGATATCTTCAAAGGCTTTGGCAGCATGCAGGAAATTTTCCTGTTGTCGATGTTTGTTGGCGCGCTCGGCGAATTCCTGAAACAACAAGGTGGCCTGAACTGGATTGCCTCCCATATCAATCAACTGGCTGAAAAATTGGCACTGACCGGCAACAAAGCCCAACAACTGGCCATCGCCGCTTTGGTGTTTATCAGCAATCTTTGTATCGCCAATAACACCGTAGCCATTGTGATTGCCGCCGACGTCAGTAAAGATCTGGCTGAACATCATGGGATTACTCCGAAACGCAGCGCTAGTTTGCTGGATATTTTTTCCTGTATTAGCCAGGGTTTGGTGCCTTATGGTGCTCAGGCGTTGCTGTTGGGCGCTAGTTTTGGGTTATCGCCATGGGATGTGGTGACGCAGAGTTATTATTGTTTTATTTTGATGTTTGTGGCTTTAGCTGTGGTTTTATTTGGACGCAAATAAGCGTCTTCTGATTTGGCCATCAGATTGGCCTTTTTGACATAACTGCGTTGTGTTTTTGTTTTAGCAACGCCCTTGTTGCACGGGTTTCGCCGATGGCGAGTATCTTTCTTTTGCTTCGCCAAAAGAAAGATACCAAAGAAAAGGCACCGGTAAGGTTCACACTCATAGGTAACACATTAGTTCAAAGACATAGGTAACACTTCTCTGGATGAAATT
>Ga0115550_1000143_pt1 | contig 68202 bp, 71 predicted proteins | sample COGITO_mtgs_1005_FD_87177 | JGI IMG/M metagenome (GOLD analysis project Ga0115550, IMG submission 87177) | Pelagic marine microbial communities from North Sea - COGITO_mtgs_100511 | ecosystem: Environmental > Aquatic > Marine > Epipelagic | place: Germany:Helgoland, sampling site Kabeltonne...
AAACAATCATTAGAAAAACGAATTGAACTTTGGAATGCTATATCTGATTTAATACAGAATAAAAAGCCTGCATATAACACCGTATAAAATTAATTGCTAGGTCACTGGCAACTTACGAACATTCCTGCGGAATATTCTATCTGTGATTTATTTGCTAAATTACGTGCTGACCCACGCAACTAATCATACACAAACACGTTACCCACAAGCTGAAAACCCACCGCACAAACAGCACATTTATTTTTTTTGCCAATGCACGGAAAAAACTTTCAACATTGAAATATTAATCGTAATATTACAATAAACTTATAAAGAATAAAAATGGGATTAGCTAAAACCGAAATGTTTACCGACCAACAAAATGAAATTTCTCTTTTTGCAAAAGTATTCGGACATCCTGCAAGAGTTGCGATTTTACAACATTTATTTAAAATCAACTCTTGTGTTTGCGGAGACTTGGTAAACGAAATTGGATTAGCACAACCAACAATCTCACAACATTTAAAAGAACTAAAACATTTAGGCTTAATTAAAGGAAATGTAGAAGGAGCAAGTGTTTGTTACTGCATTCATAAAGAAAATTGGACTGCAATGAAAACGGTAATGAACGAATTTTTAAATCAAGACTTAACAGAAAAACAAGATTGCTGTTAAAAAAATTTGAATCAATTAATCGTATAATCGCAATAAACAAATAAAGTTATGAAATTATCACAAGCAAAATCAGTATTAAAAGAATTGGAAACTATAGGTTTTCAATTACCAAACGGAGAATTAGTACCTAATCACTTTCATGTTACAGAAGTTGGTAAAATCACAAAACATTTTATCGATTGTGGTGGAACAGAAAGGAAAGAAGATGTTGTAAACTTCCAGCTTTGGAATGCTAACGACTACGACCACAGATTGCATCCCGAAAAGCTATTGAATATCATTGAACTTTCAGAAAAAGTTTTAGGTATTGAAGATTTAGAAATAGAAGTAGAATATCAAGCAGATACAATTGGAAAATTCAGTCTTGATTTTGATGGGCAACATTTCTTGTTAACCAACAAACAAACAGACTGTTTAGCAAAAGACAAATGCGGAATTCCGGTAGAAAAAACTAAAGCAAAATTATCAGCCTTAAATGAAGAACCTTGTTGTTCACTAGATGAAAACTGTTGCTAAAACCAATTTAATTATATAAAAAATGATAACAACAAAACAAACACTATTTTCAGAAATAGAAAAAGTAATTAAGGAATTAAATCCAGAAACTATATCAAGTGAACGTAAAATAATTTTACAACCACTAACTGATTTTATTCAGTCAAAGATTTCCGGAAATCAAGAAATCCGTATCAATTACATTTGTACTCACAATTCAAGAAGAAGTCATTTATCGCAAGTTTGGGCACAAACAATGGCAAACTACTTCAATATTAAAAACGTGTTTTGTTATTCAGGAGGAACAGAGGCAACAGCACTTTTTCCAATGGTTGCAGAAACTTTGCAAAATTCAGGGTTTCAAATAAACACCATTTCAAAAAACGATAATCCTGTTTACAGCATTAAATATGCTGACAACGAGCATCCAATAATTGGATTTTCTAAAAAATTAGATGACGATTTTAACCCAAAATCTGAATTTGCAGCAATTATGACTTGCTCACAAGCTGATGGTGGTTGTCCTTTTATTGCAGGTGCAGAAAAACGTATTCCAATAACATATGAAGATCCTAAAGTATTTGACAATTCACCACAAGAAGCAGAAAAATATAATGAAAGAAGTCTGCAAATAGCAACTGAAATGTTTTACATTTTCTCTCAAATAAATTCAAAAAAATGGCTTCAAAAAAATTAAGTTTTCTTGACAGAAATTTAACGCTTTGGATATTTGTTGCAATGGCTTTTGGTGTTGGACTTGGTTATTTTATTCCAAGTTTTCCAAACATTATAAACTCATTTAGTAGCGGAACAACAAATATTCCGATTGCAATCGGTTTGATTTTAATGATGTATCCACCTTTGGCAAAAGTCAATTATGCGTTTTTACCAAAAGTTTTTAGAAACACAAAAATACTTTCTATTTCGCTCATTCTTAATTGGGTAATTGGTCCCGTTTTAATGTTTGTTTTGGCAATTACATTTTTACGAGATTATCCAGAATATATGGTCGGACTAATTTTAATTGGTTTGGCTCGTTGTATTGCAATGGTTTTGGTTTGGAACGACCTCGCCCAAGGAAGTAGCGAATATGGTGCAGGTTTAGTAGCATTGAACAGTATTTTCCAAGTGTTTGCATATAGTTTTTATGCGTGGATTTTCATAACCGTTCTTCCACCCTATTTTGGATTTGAAGGAGCGATTGTGGATATTTCAATCGGAACAATTGCAGAAAGTGTCGCTATTTATTTAGGTATTCCGTTTGTAATGGGAATTTTAAGCAGACTAATATTAGTAACACTTAAAGGAGAAGATTGGTACACCAACAAATTCATTCCGACAATTTCGCCAATAACCTTAATCGCACTTTTATTTACAATTGTAGTTATGTTTTCACTAAAGGGAGAATTGATTGTAGAAATTCCAATGGACGTTATGATAATTGCAATTCCTTTACTTATTTATTTTACACTAATGTTCATCATCGGTTTTTTCTTCACCAAAGCATCAGGAGCAGAGTATGACAAAACAGCTTCAGTAGCTTTTACAGCAGCAGGAAATAATTTTGAATTAGCTATTGCAGTTGCAATTGCAGTTTTCGGACTAAATTCAGGACAAGCATTCGCAGGAGTGATTGGTCCTTTAGTTGAAGTTCCAGCTTTGATTCTATTAGTTCGAGTTTCCTTTTGGTTGCGAAAAAAATATTACGGAAAAGCCAACGCTTAAAGCCATACACATTTGCAATTCGCACCAGCCAACGCTTCACCAAAAATTACAAAAGAGTATGTCTTTGCCAACGCTGAAAACCAAGCTGAATGAAAAAAGCTAGTGGGTAACAACGTATATAAAAATAGCGGTTTAAGTGTAAATCTGAACCGCTTTTGCCTTTAATTTAGTATATTGCTTTCAGAAAAGTTAGTGCATAAAAATCCGCTACTTTTCATATACAAAACCGTTAGGCAAAATATATCATACTTAATAGAATATGAATTTATTAAATAAACTTTACAAAATTTTTCTATCTGAGTACGCCAAAAGGCGGATTGAAAAAACAATACTCTATGTTGCGTTATTTGGCTTTTTCATCCACTTAATTTTAATTTACTTGTCAAAAGTCGGTATAGTAAATTTGTCTTTAGAATCGGATTTATTTAAAAATCCAATATCGGCAATTTACACACCATTCTCATTTATACTTGTTTATGAAGTTTACTTATTAATCTATTATTTACCAAAGTCATTTACCACCTACATAACTAAACAGTATGAAATTATAACACTTATAATTATCCGAAAATTATTTAAAGATTTATCAGCTCTTGAACTGTCATCAGATTGGTTTCAAATAAAAGGAGATCTGCAATTCACCTATGATATCTTAGCATCAGTTATTCTTTTCTATTTGATTTTTCAGTTTCAAAAACAAGGAATGCAAAAATTAACGCAACAAAAAGAAAATAAACAAAAAATTGAAAGATTTATACGTAGAAAGAAAATAATTGCCGTTGCTCTAGTTCCGATTTTTTTTATGATGGCTTTAGTTACACTTTTAAATTGGACTTCAGATGTTTCTCTTGCTTCTAATGACCTAACTAGTTTTGAAACAATTAATAATTTATTCTTTGATGAATTTTTTACCGTACTAATATTAGTGGATGTCGTTCTTCTGTTAATTTCCTTCTTTTACACCGATAAATTTCATAAAATAATTAGAAATTCCGGATTTGTAGTTTCAACGATTTTAATTCGTATGTCATTCGGAGTAAACGGATTAATTAGTACAATTTTAATTGTAGTAGCTGTCCTGTTTGGATTAGCAATAATAATAATCCATAATAAATTTGAAAAAAATACTTTGCCTAACACCGTATAAAATTAATTGCTAGTTTCTAGCCTATTTACGAAAGTCCTCGCAGACTTTCTATCTATGATTTATTTGCTAACTTTAGTGCTTAAAACACGCAACTAATCTTATACAAACCTAGGTCTTCATCCGTATTTTATCGAAATAACTTCTGCGTATGAAAATCTAAAATCTATTGGTTTTGAGATTATAAAAAATGATCGTTTAAAAGAAAATATCATGCACATTTACAGCAATAGATATCAATGGATAGAAAACCTTGAAAATGATCATTCTAATTTCTACAAAACAAAATTAGAATCTTTATTAATAGAAAATTTTATTCATGAATCATTAACAGATAATGCGAAACCTATTAATATCAAAGAACTACAGAATAACCATGTTTTTAAAGAAACTCTAAAATATAGTCTAGGCTGGCTGACTTATATTATAGAACGCTATAAAGTAATGATCATTGATGTTGGCTTACTTAAAGAGCAAATAACTAATGAATTAGAAGACAGAAAGTAACTCATTTAAAATAGTAAATTATACCATTTTGCTACACTTACAAAATTTTAAAGAAGATGTTTCTGGCTTCAAACTCCCAGAAAAATTTACATTCCCATTTTATTACGAGCCTCATAATATTGCAAAAATTGCTGTAAAAGAAATCCAAGAATATTTAGAAAATCAAACCGATTTTGAACATAATTTTGGATTCAATTCTAATACCAAAGAATTAGCTATCGGAAAAATGTTTGGTGTTCTAGTGGTTAAAACCCTGCAAAATGAAATTGGATACTTAGCTGCTTTTTCTGGAAAATTAGCTGATAAAAGTTTGCCTACAAAATTTGTTCCTCCCATTTTTAATATGAGAACCGAAGGCAGTTTCTATATCAAAGGAGAAAAAGAGATTGAAGAAATTGGAGAAAAAATAAGTCTTCTAAAGAAAGACAAAAAGTATCTATCATTAAAAAAAACTTTAAAAAAACTCACAAAAACTATTGAAGATGATTTAGCTTTCCAAAGAAAGAAAATGAAAGCAAGCAAACTAGATCGTAGATATAGAAAAAGAAATGCCATAAAAGAATTGAATTCAGAAAATTATAAAACTTTCTCTCAAGAGCTAGTACAAGAGAGTTTTAATGATCAATTTTTCTACAAAGAACTTGTAGAATATTATGAAGCAAAAATTGAAAAAAACCAGCAACAGCTTAGTGATTATGAAAACCGTATTCAATCTCTGAAAAAACAAAGAAAAAAAACCTCTGCAGTGCTTCAAGAAACCTTGTTTGGTAAATATCAATTTCTAAATAAACAGAAAGAAGAAAAAGCGTTGCTTGATATTTTCAACAATCCATCAATAAAACCTCCCGCCGGAGCTGGAGATTGTTCTGCTCCCAAATTATTACAATATGCTTTTCAGTACAATTTAACTCCCATTGCTATGGCAGAGTTTTGGTGGGGAATTTCACCAAACTCAGAAGTTAGAAAGCATAAAAATTATTACCCCGCTTGTCAAAGTAGATGTAAGCCTATTTTAACACACATGTTAAAAGGTGTTGAAATGGATAAGAATTTATTGATAGAAAATCTAGCAGAACAACAAAAATTAGAAATTATTTTTGAAGATGATGTAATTCTAGTGGTTAACAAACCATCTGAATTTTTATCAGTGCCAGGAAAGGAAATTAAAGATTCTGTGTATTCAAGAATCAGAAAACAATATCCAAATGCTACCGGACCTTTAATTGTACATCGTTTAGACATGTCTACCTCCGGAATTTTACTGCTCACAAAAACTAAAGAAGCCAATAAAATACTACAAAGTCAGTTTATAAAAAGAACCATTAAAAAAAGATATGTTGCTCTATTAGATGGAAGTTTAACTGAAAAAAACGGTGTTATCAACCTTCCTATTCGTTTAGATATTGATGACAGACCAAGACAATTAGTAGATTTCACCAACGGCAAACCTGCTAAAACTAAATGGACAGTTGTAGCACAAAAAGACAATAAAACCCGTGTTCACTTTTTTCCAATAACTGGAAGAACACATCAATTAAGAGTTCATGCTGCACATAAAGATGGGCTGAACACTCCCATTATTGGCGATGATTTGTATGGAAAAAAACAAGATAGATTGCATTTACATGCAGAGTATATCGAATTTGAACATCCCACAACAAAAGAAAAAATGAGTTTTACTGTTGCACCAGATTTTTAAAAAATTACTTTACAAATCGATAAGTAACTTTTATTAAAAAAGTATTGTCTTTTTTTTGATTTAACACCTGGTTTCTTAAAGAGCTACCAAGTCTTTCTCCCGGGTCTTCAGAACCTACGACACCTTGTGCCCAAACCAAGAAAATTTCTGAACCTGGAATGTATTCCCATCGTGCAACCAAATTAGATCTGAATTGTACAAAAGAAAAATCGGGTTTATCAAACGTGTAATCTTCTGTAGCATCCCTGTTTTCATCGATAGAAAAAATAGCATTTCCATCCGTATCAATCGTTTCAGAAATTTGATCTGAGCTATAAAAATTTACTCGATCATTAATACTAGATGCTATAGAATTATTAACAAAATTGAAATTAGAATATCTTCCTCTAGAAATAAATGGTTGTCCATAAAATTGAATAGACATATTAGGATTAATACTGTAGGTTAATCTTAATGTTGTGGTAAATTCATCATTTTTAATATTCCCAAGAATATATCTTTGATCATTTTCAAAATCTTCTGTAGAAACATATTGAGCTCTGTCTTTTGTAATTTCCAACTGATTTTCTAATGAAATATTTAAGGCATCTACCGGTTGATAATTAAAACTAATGGTATAACGATTTCTATTGAAAACTTCTTCGTCAGAACTTACATTTGTGTAACGCACCCTAAAACTTAATTTTTTACTTCTATCCGATCCAAAACCTCCAAAAAGATAACTATTATTTGCACTTCTCCATCTAGGACCTCCTCTTAAAAAAGCGTTTGTAAAGCGATTATTATTCACTCCAATTCCTAAATCTGTAGACCAATTATTAATCCAACTTACATCTCCTTGTATCTCAAACTTTACTCTGTTTAAATTTCCTTGAAAATCATAATCAGTAGACTGCTCACCTCTTAAGCGTATGTTTCTATAGATATCTGTTGGTACTTGCCATAAATAGGTAAGATTCGTAAATTGAATGATTTCATCTGTTCTACGTAAAAACCCTACATCGTTTAATTCTAATTCTGGAGATCTCCAGATAAAACCACCATTGTATCGCCAATTTCCTCCTCCAGCTTTTCCTGCTTCAATTCTTCCTCCAGTTCCGGTTAAAGACGTTCTCGTTGGATCTAAAGAAACATGAGTTGCATCTGTTCGTTGAAACAATCTTGTAATGGAAAGCTGTGTTAATTCTATCGCTTCTGGACTTCCCATAACGTGACTAATAATAGCATTTCCTTCTACATAATAATCTCTATTATTCCAATTATGTTGAAAATCAAATCCACCTGTATAAGCTGCTTTGTGCAATTCAGAAAAATCACCATCTAAATGACGATTTGTTGCCGTTACAATTCCTCCAAAAAAAGTATTTCTTTCGTTGAAGTCTTTTTGAGCTCTTAGTACTAGATAGTTTGTAAGAGGTTCCACAATTTGCTCTCTAGTGCCACCATCAGTCTCTCTGATTTCTGCAAATTCATTGGCAGTAACACTCTCTAAAATTCCAAGTGACCAACCGTTTTGTGTTTTTCCTGAAAATTTTGCAGCACCTAAAATTGTTGAGTTTTGAGGAACTTTTCCAAATTCACCTACTCCTAAATTTGCATCTCTATGCGGATTTCTTCCAATTCTTCTGCTGTAAAAAAGATTGTCTCTTCCATTAGCAAATTCAAAATCGAAAATGTTTTTATTTTCAACAAAAAAGGGTCTTTGCTCTGGAAAAAATATTTGGAATCCATCTAAAGCAATAGCTCCAGGATCAGCTTCCACTTGTCCAAAATCTGGATTAATGGTTAAATCTAAAGTCAAATCATTAGTGATTCCTATTTTAGCATCCAAACCACCATTTACTTTAAAATCACTTCCATCTCTAAAAGGATTGTTTCCTTCCTTGGGATATGAATCATACTGTAATACTGTAAAAGGTTGAATCTCTAATTGTTTTTGTGGAACTAAATCTTCTAATCCATGAAGTTCTCCAGCTTCGCTAATGAATCCTGCTTGATCATTTGGAATTCGTTGCCAAAGTGATCTTTCTTGAAGTCTAAAAATAGTTCTGTTGATGTTGAATCCCCAGATTTGTTCTTTTGCTTTCCCAAAACGTAATTGACTAAAAGGAATTTTCATTTCAGCGGTCCAACCTTTGTCATCTACTTTAGCATCGGTATACCAAACTGGGTTCCAACTTGGGTCAAAATTACTTCCATTTCCAGTAGCAATCTCTTCTCCTTTTACTCCAGCAGCAGTAGTTGTAAAAACAAAAGCGGTTCTCTTATCGTGATAACTATCAATAATGACATTAATTCTATCTCCAGCAAAACCATCTCTTCTACTAAGTCGTTGTTGTATTAATTCTGGCTGATCATCTAATGCTCTTAATGCTATATATAAGTATTTTGCATCGTAGATTATTTTAAATTTTGTTTGATGCGCAGGAGGCGCACCTTCATCTGGATCTTTTTGAGTAAAGTCTGAAGACCACTCGACAACATCCCAAGCTTCATCAGAAACATCTCCATCTATTACAGGAGTTTTCTTCAGTAATTTAGTAGTATATACTCTCTTTTCAATTTTTAAACTATCTACTTGAGAAACAGCAAATAATGAGCACAAAAAGAAAGAAAAAGTTAAAAACTTTGATAAATTCAAGCTGGTCATATTGGTTAGTTCTGATATGAAATTTTACATTTCAAGCAGCAAAGCTATTTTTTATCTGATAAATATTCCGTTAAAATTTTCCCATTTTATCTTTTCTAAAAATCAAAACACGATCTTATTTGCGAGTAAAAACTTCCTGCTAAATAAAAAAATACAAACCTCTTTAAAAACAGCTTCTTTACTATTTGTCAATCAAATAATTAGTAGTACATTTGCACTCCTTTTTTAAGGAAAAACTAAATTATTAATTGAACAAAAACTAAAAGTGTAATTATGAACACATTAAGTTACAAAACAGTATCAGCAAACAAAGCTACCGTTAATAAGGAGTGGGTTTTAGTTGATGCGGACGGGCAAACGTTGGGTCGTCTAGCTTCTAAAATAGCTAAGCTAATTAGAGGTAAGCACAAACCAAACTTTACTCCACACGTAGATTGTGGAGATAACGTGGTTGTGATCAACGCAGAAAAAATTAATCTAACTGGAAAAAAATGGACTGATAAGTCTTACATCCGTCACACAGGATATCCAGGAGGACAAAGATCGTTAACTGCAACAGAAATGTTTGAAAAAGATCCTACTAGATTAGTAGAGAAAGCAGTAAAAGGAATGTTACCAAAGAACATCTTAGGTAGTGCTCTTTACAGAAATTTATATGTATATGCTGGTACTGAGCACAAACATGATGCTCAAAGCCCTAAAGCTATTAACTTAAACGATCTTAAATAATGGATACAGTTCACAAAATTGGTAGAAGAAAAACTGCCGTAGCACGTATTTACCTTTCAGAAGGAAAAGGAAATATCACTGTAAATAAAAAAGATTACAAAGACTATTTTACAACAGGAACTTTACAATATAAAGTACAACAACCTTTAATGTTAACAGATCATTTAACTTCTTATGACATTAAAGTAAATGTATATGGTGGTGGAGTAACTGGTCAGGCTGAAGCAATTCGTTTGGCAATTACTAGAGCTCTTGTATCTATTGAACCAGAACACAGAATTATCTTAAAACCAGAAGGATTACTAACGCGTGACCCAAGAATGGTAGAACGTAAGAAATTTGGTCAGAAGAAAGCTCGTAAGAAATTCCAGTTCTCTAAACGTTAACAGACTGCTGAACTTGTTTCAGCATCTTATTAACTTCAAGAGACTGTTATAAATTAAATATTAATTAACAGTTTAGCATCTAAATAAGGAAGACTCTAACGACTACTTGCTTATTGATACAAACAGAAAGTAAACACATTTTAAAAATGGCAAACATTAACATTCAAGAATTATTAGACAACGGAGTACATTTTGGTCACTTGACTAGAAAATGGAATCCTAACATGGCACCTTATATCTATACAGAACGTAACGGTGTTCATATTATTGACTTATACAAAACTGCAGCAAAAATTGAAGACGCTTCTTTAGCATTGCAAAAAATTGCAAACTCAGGAAGAAAAATCTTATTTGTTGCGACAAAAAAGCAAGCAAAAGATATCGTTGCTGAAAAAGCAGCAGCTGTAAACATGCCTTACATCACAGAAAGATGGCCAGGTGGTATGTTAACAAACTTTGTGACTATCAGAAAAGCAGTTAAGAAAATGACTTCTATTGATAGAATGAAACAAGATGGGTCTTTTGATGCTTTATCAAAAAGAGAGAAATTACAAATTAATCGTCAAAGAGAAAAGTTAGAAAAGAATTTAGGTTCTATCTCTGACATGACTCGTTTACCAGGAGCAGTTTTTATTGTTGATGTTAAAAAAGAGCATATCGCAATTGCTGAAGCTCAAAAATTAAACATCCCAATTTTTGCAATGGTAGATACAAACTCAGATCCTAGACCTGTAGATTTTGTAATTCCTTCTAATGATGATGCTTCTAAATCTATTGACAAAGTTTTATCTTTTATCACCGATTCTATTGCTGAAGGTTTAGCAGACAGAAAAGCTGAAAAAGAAAAAGCAAAGCCAGCAGATAAAGAAGTTGCTCCAGTAAAAAAAGCTGAAAAAGTAGCGAAAGCTCCAAAAGCAGCTAAAACTGTTGAAGCACCTGTTGAAACTCCAGTTGAAGCAAAAGCAACTACTGAAGAAGTAAAAGAAGAAAAATAAATTAAAAATTTTTAAAGATTATAAAGATGTTTAAAGTAACCGCTGCAGAAGTAAATAAGCTAAGAAAAACAACTGGTGCAGGAATGATGGACTGCAAGAAAGCATTAGTTGAAGCAGAAGGAAATTTTGAAAAAGCGATTGAAGTTTTACGTAAAAAAGGTCAAAAAGTAGCCGCTAAAAGAGCAGACAGAGAGTCTACTGAAGGAGCAGCTATTGCCAAAGTTAACGATGCTAAAACTGTTGGAGTTTCCATCGTTTTAGGTTGTGAAACTGACTTTGTTGGTAAAAATGATAGCTTTGTAAACTTAGCTAATGCTTTAGCTGAATTAGCGTTAAACTGCGCTTCTAAAGAAGAATTTTTAGCGAAAGATTTTAACGGAATGACAGTTTCTGAAAAACTAATTGAACAAACTGGTGTCATTGGTGAAAAATTAGAAATTAATGCATTTGAAAAAGTAGAAGCACCGTTTGTAGGTTCTTACATTCATGCTGGAAACAAAATTGCAACAATCGTTGGTTTATCTGCGAACGCAGAAGGAGCTGATGTAGTTGCGAAAGATGTTGCTATGCAAGCTGCTGCTATGAATCCAATTGCTTTAAATGAAGACCAAGTTGATGCTACAGTGATTGAGAAAGAAATCGAAATCGCTAAAGATCAATTAAGAGCTGAAGGAAAACCAGAAGCAATGTTAGAAAACATCGCTAAAGGAAAAATCAAACGTTTCTTTAAAGATAATACTTTAGTTAACCAAGCTTTTATTAAAGATGGTAAGCAAAGTGTTTCTGAATATGTAAAAACAATTGGTGATGTTAGTGTAACAGATTTCAAACGTGTTGCTCTAGGATAATTTATTCTGAATTTATTTCAGAATCATATTAATATAACCTCGTAAGGTACTGAAACAAGTTCAGCATTTTACGAGGTTTTTCATGCTCACAAGTATTTAAAAAAAGAAAAAAATGCTTAGTTTTGTACAACTTTCAGAAACTATGCAATACAAAAGAGTACTTTTAAAATTAAGTGGTGAAGCACTTATGGGCGACAGACAATATGGAATTGATCCTAAACGCTTAAAGGAATACGCAAAAGAGATTAAAGAAGTAACTGAAAAAGGGATTGAACTTGCCATTGTTATTGGTGGCGGAAACATCTTTAGAGGTGTTGCCGGAGCAAGTAATGGAATGGATCGTGTACAAGGAGATCATATGGGAATGTTAGCTACCTGTATTAACGGTTTAGCACTACAAAGCGCTCTTGAAGATGAAGATGTACACACAAGATTACAAACGGCCCTAGAAATTAAAGAAGTTGCTGAGCCATATATCAAGAGGAAAGCGATAAGACATTTACAAAAAGGCCGCGTTGTTATTTTTGGCGCTGGAACTGGAAATCCATATTTTACTACTGATACAGCTGCAGTATTAAGAGCTATTGAAATTAACGCTGATGCTATTTTAAAAGGAACTCGAGTTGATGGAATTTATAATGCAGATCCAGAAAAAGATAAAAACGCTGTGAAATTTGACACCATTACATTTAAAGAAGTATTAGAAAAAGGCTTAAAAGTAATGGATATGACCGCATTTACTTTAAGCGATGAGAACAAACTTCCTATCATTGTATTTGATATGAATACCAGAGGAAATCTTTTAAAATTAGTTTCAGGAGAAAAAATCGGAACCATAGTTAATCAATAAAAATATTCTACTTATGAATGAAGAAATAGAATTTATTATAGATTCAGCAAAAGAACAAATGCAAGGAGCTATTGATTTTTTGATTAAAGAATTAAGAAGCATTAGAGCAGGAAAAGCATCACCATCTATGTTAGCAAACATTATGGTAGATTATTATGGCTCACAAACTCCTTTAGGACAAGTTGCCAATGTAAACACACCAGATGCTAGAACAATTAGTATTCAACCTTGGGAAAAGCAAATGCTAACAGAAATTGAAAAAGCAATTATGGTTGCCAACATCGGTTTTAACCCTATGAACAATGGTGAAAATATTATTATTAATGTTCCTCCATTAACAGAAGAAAGAAGAAGAGGTCTTGCCAAACAAGCAAAAGCTGAAGCAGAACATGCAAAAGTTGGTGTCAGAAATGCAAGAAAAGAGGCTAATAATGAAATAAAAAAAATAGATGTTTCTGACGATATGAAAAAGAACACCGAAGCCGATGTTCAACAATTAACAGACACTTTTGTTAAAAAAGTAGATGATCTTTTTGATGTCAAAGAAAAAGAAATTATGACCGTTTAAAATAAAGGCAAATGGTTTTAAAAGAGTGTTTTACACTCTTTTTTTTATAATATAACTTTGCAAAAAAAAATATTAAATGAATTTCTGGACTAGAGTATCAAGAATTATCCTGAAGAACAGATACTTGATACTTATTCTAATTGCTATTGCTACTGCTTTTTTAGTATCTCAAATGAAGCACATGAGATTTTCTTATACAGAAGCAAATCTCTTACCAGAAGATCATGAAGTTAACATTCAGTACAATAAATTTCTTGAGATCTTTGGCGAAGAAGGTAATTTGATTCTCCTTGCAATTAAAGACTCTACAGTTTTTACCCCAGAAAAATTTAATGCCTGGAATTCCTTAGCTAAATCATTTGATTCTTTATCTGAAGTAGAGTTTACTTTATCTATTGCTGATGTTAAAACATTAAAAGCTGATAGAAAAAATAGAAAATTTATTTTAGAAGCTATCTATGAAGGAGAGTTAAAAACTCAAAACAAAGTTGATGCTATCAAAAAAGAGCTGTTCGAGAAACTCCCTTTTTACGATAACTTATTATACAACAAAAAAACAGGAACCATACAAACTGCAATTTATATTGACAAAGAAATTGTAAACACTCCTGTTAGAAAAGCATTTGTTTTTAAGAAACTAATTCCCATAATTGATTCATTTGAGAAAAAAACAGGAATGGATGTTCGGGTTTCTGGGATGCCTTATATCAGAACTATTAACTCCCAAAATATTGTTGATGAGATTCAATTATTTGTTGGCGGAGCTTTACTGATTACAGCCATCATTTTCTTTTTCTTTTTTCGTTCATTTAGAGCCACATTTATTACACTACTTGTTGTTACAGTAGGTGTAACGTGGGCTTTTGGTTTTATTGGACTTTTAGGATACGAAATCACAGTTTTATCTGCTTTAATTCCGCCTTTAATTATTGTAATTGGCGTACCCAATGCAGTTTTTCTAATCAATAAATATCAGCAAGAAATTAAAGAACATGGTCAGCAAGCAAAAGCATTGCAAAGAGTAATTTCTAAAATTGGAAATGCCACATTAATGACCAACATCACTACAGCTTCAGGTTTTGCAACTTTTGTTTTTGTAAAGAGCCAATTACTGAGAGAATTTGGAATTCTTGCTTCTATTAACATCTTAAGTATTTTCGTTTTAGCATTACTAATTATTCCAATTCTATACAGTTTCATGCCAACTCCTAAGGAGAAACATCTAAATCATTTAGAAAGACAATGGATGGAGAATGTGGTAAACTGGATGGAAAAAATGGTGCGAGAACAACGAATTGGAATTTATATCACAACTGTTATTGTTATCATTTTAGGAATCGTTGGATTGTATCAAATTAAAGTTTCAGGGAGTTTGATTGAAGACATGCCAAAAAGCAAAGCATTTTATAAAGACATCAAGTTTTTTGAAAATCAATTTGGCGGAATTATGCCTCTAGAAATTTTGATAGACACCAAAAAAGAAGAAGGTGTTATGAAACTTTCTACCTTAAAACGAATGGAGAAAATCAATGAAACCATTGAATCTTTTCCAGAATTATCAACACCCGTTTCTATAGTAAACCTAGTCAAATATTCTAAACAAGCCTTCTATAAAGGCAATCCTAAATATTATCAATTACCTACATCTCAAGAGCAAAGTTATATTTTCGCTTATACCAAAAACTCAGATGGTAACGCTAATATGCTAAAGAACTTTGTCAATTCTACTGGTCAGTATGCTCGTATTACAACCTTTATGAAAGATATTGGAACTGATAAGATGGATGTTATCCAAGAACGATTACAGCAAGTTGTTACTAAAGAATTTCCTGAAGATAAATACAATGTATCCTTTACTGGAAAAGCCCTAGTTTTTCTAAAAGGAACCAATTACTTAATTAGCAACCTAGTCTTCTCTCTATCATTGGCGATTATATTAATTGCATTATTTATGGCTTGGATGTTTCGATCGTTTAGAATGATTTTGATTTCTATTATTCCAAACATGTTGCCTTTACTAATTACTGCCGGTTTAATGGGGTTCTTTGGAATACCAATTAAGCCTTCAACTATCTTAGTGTTTAGTATTGCTTTCGGAATATCAGTTGATGACACCATTCACTTTTTAGCAAAATATCGACAAGAATTAAAAGCCAATAATTGGAAAATTCGTAAATCAGTTTACGCGGCTTTACGTGAAACAGGAGTTAGCATGTTTTACACTTCTATTGTTCTTTTCTTTGGATTTTTAGTCTTTACAGTATCTAGTTTTGGAGGCACCATTGCCCTGGGAGGTTTAGTTTCTATTACGCTATTATTTGCGATGGTTTCTAACCTACTTTTGTTACCTTCTTTGCTATTAACTTTTGAAGATAAAATCGCCAACAAAAAGGTATTTAAAGAACCATCTATCAAAATTATACCGCAAGAAGAGCAAGAAAAAGAGTAAGTATTAAGATTCTATAAGGAATCAAGCCATATTGATTGGTCATTTTACTTCAAAAAAGTATCTTTGTCGCTTCATTTATAAGATAATATCAAAAATCAATTTTCAACAATGAGAACAAGTAGTGTCGCCGAATTATTAAAGTCGGATTTATTTTTGCAAGAAGTTTCTATAAAAGGATGGGTAAGAACATTTAGAAGCAATCGTTTTATTGCTTTAAATGACGGATCTACGATTAATAATATTCAATGTGTTATTGATTTTGAAAATACAAATGAAGATATCTTAAAAAGAATCACTACTGGTGCTGCCATTAGTGTTTCTGGAACTTTAGTTGAAAGTCAAGGAAAAGGGCAATCTGTAGAAATACAAGTATCTAACTTAGAAATTTTGGGCGACTCTAATCCGGAAGAATATCCTATTCAACCCAAAAAACATAGTTTAGAATTCCTACGCGAAAACGCACATTTAAGAGTTCGCACAAACACGTTCAGTGCTGTAATGAGAGTTAAGTCATCATTATCTTTTGCAGTGCATAAATATTTTACGGAAAACGGATTTAATAATGTACACACACCTATTATCACAGGTTCTGATGCCGAAGGTGCTGGTGAAATGTTTAGAGTCAGTACTTTTGAACCCAATAAAGCTCCATTAACAGAAGAAGGAGAAATTGATTATTCTCAAGATTTCTTCGGGAAAGAAACCAACCTAACAGTTTCAGGTCAGTTAGAAGCAGAAACGTATGCCATGGCTTTAGGGAAAGTATTTACATTTGGACCTACTTTTAGAGCTGAAAATTCTAATACCACACGTCATTTAGCAGAATTCTGGATGATCGAACCTGAAGTTGCTTTTATGGATTTAGATGGTAATATGGATCTATCAGAAGACTTTATCAAATCTATACTGTCTTATGCTTTAGAAAACTGTAAAGAAGACATCGCTTTTCTTGATCAAAGATTAACTCAGGAAGAGAAAAGTAAACCGCAAGCAGAAAGAGGTGAAATGAGTTTACTTGAAAAACTACATTTTGTAGTAGACAATAATTTTAAACGTGTTAGCTACACAGAAGCAATTGATATTTTAAGAAATTCGAAACCTAACAAAAAGAAGAAATTCCAATATCCAATTAATGAGTGGGGTGCTGATTTACAATCAGAACACGAGCGCTATTTAGTTGAAAAGCACTTTAAATGCCCTGTTATTTTATTTGACTATCCAGCAAATATCAAAGCATTTTATATGCGTTTAAACGAAGACGGAAAAACAGTAAGAGCTATGGATGTTTTATTTCCTGGTATCGGAGAAATTGCTGGAGGAAGTCAAAGAGAAGAAAGACTGGATGTGTTGAAGAAAAAAATCGCTGCCATGGGAATAGATGAAAAAGAACTTTGGTGGTATCTAGACCTTCGTAAATTCGGAACAGCAGTGCATTCTGGTTTCGGTTTAGGGTTTGAACGTTTGGTTCAGTTTGCAACTGGAATGGGGAATATTAAAGATGTCATTCCTTTTCCTAGAACTCCTCAAAATGCTGAGTTTTAATTGAGTTCTTTTTGTACCTTTAAAACATGCTAAAACAAAGTCTAAACTTTAAACTTTTACAAAAATTATCTCCTCAGCAAATTCAATTAATGAAGATGATTCAATTGCCTACTCAGGCTTTTGAAGAACGATTAAAACAAGAAATTGAAGAAAATCCAGCATTAGACACTGGTAAAGAAGAGCCAGATGATTTTGAAGATAGTTTAGCTAACGAATATGATGATGACGGAACTGAAAAGATAGACACAGATGACATCAATATTGATGATTATTTAAGTGATGATGATATTCCTAATTATAAAACACAAGCCAATAATTATTCAGCAGATGATGAAGATAAACAGGTCCCTTATGCAGCCGGAACATCATTTCATCAATCATTACAAAGCCAACTAAGTACTTTTAGCCTTACTGATGATGAGAAATCTATCGCAGAATTTCTAGTAGGTAGTGTAGATGATAGCGGATATATTAGAAGAGATCTTATTGATTTAGTGGATGATTTAGCGTTTACCCAAAATGTCTTTACAACTGAAGAAGCTGTTGAAAAAGTGCTATTAAAAGTTGTGCAAACAATGGATCCAATTGGTGTTGGAGCTCGCGACTTAAAAGAGTGTTTAGTGATTCAATTAAAGGCGAAAGAAGAAAATATCAACAGGGTTTTAGCTATAAAAATTTTAGAAACCGCTTTTGATCATTTTGTAAAAAAACATTACAACAAGTTGTTAGAGAAGTTTACAATTGATGAAGAAGCTCTAAAAAATGTAATTGCTGAAATCTCTAAATTAAACCCAAAACCAGGAAGTTCTTATGCTAGTAATAACAAAATCGCAGAACAAATTGTTCCAGATTTTTCTATAAAAATTCTAGATGGTGAGTTAGATTTAACCCTTAATTCAAGAAATGCGCCTGAATTACATGTTTCAAAAGAGTATAATAACATGTTAAAAGGGTATCAAGAATCTACTGAGAAAAGTAAGTCTCAAAAAGATGCTGTAATGTTTATCAAACAAAAGTTAGATGCTGCAAAATGGTTTATTGATGCCATCAAACAAAGACAGCAAACCTTATTAGTAACCATGAATGCTATCATGCATTATCAATATGAATATTTTTTAACTGGTGATGAGCGAAAGCTACGACCTATGATTTTAAAAGATATTGCAGACACCATTAATATGGACGTTTCCACAGTCTCTAGGGTTGCGAATAGTAAATATGTTTCTACTCCATACGGAACAAAACTAATTAAGGTATTCTTTTCTGAATCCATGAAAAATGATCAAGGAGAAGATGTTTCTACTAGAGAAATTAAGAAGATTTTAGAAACTGTAATTAGTGAAGAGGATAAAAGAAAACCTCTAACAGACGATAAGCTTTCTTTACTTTTAAAAGAGAAAGGTTATCCAATTGCTAGAAGAACAGTTGCAAAATATAGAGAGCAATTAGACATCCCTGTTGCTCGTTTGAGAAAAGAAATCTAATGAGGTTTCAGAAATTCATATCTACCATTTTACATCCAATAGTAATTCCAACTTTGGGTGTTTTTCTTTATTTTATGTTTGTCTCTCAGTCTTTAGAAAAACGGCTTCAGTTAGTGGTATTAGGTCTTGTATTTGTTGTTACTTATATTATCCCAGTATTTTTATTGGTGTTTTTAAAAGCTTTAGGAATTATTGAAAGTTTTCAAGTTTCGACCATTAAAGAAAGGCGAATTCCTGTTCTTTTTATGGTTGCTATTCTCTATTTTTTAGGAAATACCATCCTCAATTTTCCAACAGTTAGAAATTTAGGGTTTCTATTTTTCGGAGCCTCTCTTAGTTTAATTTGTATTTACTTTCTCTTTGCTTTTAAAATAAAATCTAGTTTACACCTTGTATCAATGGGAAATGCTATTAGTTTTTTTCTAATATTATCTAGCATTAATAATTTATCATTATTGCCTATGATAATTGTGTTATTGATACTTTCTGGAATCTTAGCAAGCTCAAGGTTATATTTAAAGGCTCATACGCCTATAGAACTTTTTCTTGGTTTTTTTATCGGATGTTCGAGTCAGTTTTTACTCTTTTATATCTTATAGTAAGTAGAAAATTAGTCCGATTCTCATAATTTTTGTTGAGATGTCTGAAGTTCCAAGAGAAGAATCTTTTAAGATTGGGTTTAAACCATAATAGGTGTGTAAAGTAAACGCATCATAACCTACTGATAAAGTTAATCCGTATTGCCATTTATTATAACGGGAAACATTTTTAAAAGCAAAAGATTGGGTACCATCATTAAACTTAAAATTATTAGAAAAGTTATAACTTGCTTTGACTCCTAAATAAACTCTCCAAAATTTATACGTTTTAGCATTTGAATTTCTCCATCTAAATTCTAGTGGAAATTCTAAATTATGAACTAATAGCTCGTTTGTTGAAAGTGAATTATCAACTTCAAAAGTAACTTCATTGTTTTGTTCAGAGACTCTTAATCCATGGTTAAAGGAATCAAAATTATAACCGATACCCAAGCCAACAGAAAGACTTCCTTGCTTATTTAAAATGAAATCTTTGATAAAACCTGAAGATAGTCCATAAGAAAATCCACTACCTGATACTTCTGAAGGTTGGCTGAATAATTGATTATAAGATATCTTGAAATAAAGTTGATCTTCTGCGTAACGATCTCCTAATTCTAAAGAATCTTTTTGAGCAAAGGATGCGATAGAAAATGCTATAAAAAATAAAAGAATACCTTTTTTCATTTGGTTTAATCTAATCAAAAATACAACTTTCAAAACGACTATAATATTGTTTGAAGTTGCAAAATAAAAAAGGGAATACAAAAATTGTATTCCCTTTTTTATTTATAAGATAACTTTAATTTAATTATCAGCTCCTGTTTGAGTTGAGTAACTAAGCTTTAAAGCATTTACATCTCTTAATTTTAATCTAATGTCTGTAATAGTACCTACACTAGATTCTTTATCTGCTTTGATAGAAGTTGTCATAAAAGGAATTTCTGCTTCAGAAACCTCTTCTCTAGCTCTTAAAATAAAAGCAGGAACATCATCTGGAGTCGCTATTTTATCATTCAATTGAATTCTATTATAACCAGTTCCATATTTCTCATCTTTGGCTTTACCTACATAAATTGTGCTTACCAAACTTTTATGTTCTAATTTCTTTATCTCAGTAGCACTTGGTAATCTAGGTGCTTCAATTTGTAAAGATGTTTCTCTCATCGTTGTAGTAACCATGAAGAAAAATAACAACATAAAAACAATATCTGGTAAGGCAGCAGTATTTACAGCTGGTAATCCTTTTTTCTTCTTTTTAAACTTAGACATAAATATTATGTTTTAAATTAATTTGCAGAAGTTGGTTCAGCATCAGAAATAATTTGAGGGAAACTAGTTTTAATGTCTTCTACTTTCTTCTTAAATTCTTCTTTATCTGATCCTCTACTATCTTTATATCTCTTTTCTAAATCTGTATAAAGCATTCCATATCGTTGTTTACTTAATCTGTTTCTTAGAACAGTATAAGCTTTTAACAACTCATTTTGAACTTTGATGTATGCACCATATTCAGTACCTCTATCACTTTGCACAGATATAATTGTCTTATTTGGATGATCGGATGAAGATTCACTTCGTTCTCCCTCGCAATAATCGCAAGCGGTTCCTGGAGTACCATCTTCACCTGGTTTACCAATACCTCCACCATTATCAATAAATTTGATAGCAGCTTCTTTCAGGTCTTCAACCTTCATTTCTTCACCTTCTACCAATAAATCATTATTTCTATTGATATTTACTTCAAAGATATTTTTTTCTTTGATAATCGGTGGCTTATAGTCTGGTGGTGGTTTTTCCGATAATTTCTTAGAAATACCTGAATCTACATTCATTGTGGTAGTTACTAAGAAGAAAATCAATAACAAGAAGGCAATATCTGCCATAGACCCTGCATTGATTTCCGGTGTATCTCTTCTTGCCATGTTTTTAAGTTTTTACAAGTCCTTTTGCTAAATCAATAACAAAAAATATGCCACCGATTAGAACTAAGATTGAACTATACCAAATTAAACTACCAACCCACTGATTAGATGATGCCCCTAGCTCTCCACCTGGAAGAACATTTCCTTGAGCGTCAAGAACAGGTTGACTATCTCCTAATATATAAGAAATGATTAAAAGAACAGCCATTACAGCTAACCCTAATAAAGTTTTCTTTAGATTTTCTGGATTTTTTACTAAACCAATAATAGATAAGACTAAAGTTACACCAACGGCTGCGTAAAACAAATACGTTGAAAAAACAATTAGAGGTCCAACAGCACCACTGATCGCCTCAGGAACGTCATCTGTAGCTGTAACATTAATAAATAATGCTATCCCTATTAAAGATAAAACAGCCACTACAATGGTTAGTATTTTTGAAAATTTACTATTCATAAAGCGTTTTATTTTTTGTATTTAACTAACAAATCAATTAAAGTAATTGAAGCGTCTTCCATATTGTTTACGATACTATCTACTTTAGAGATAATATAATTATAAAAGATTTGAAGAATAATCGCTACAATTAAACCAAATACAGTAGTTAATAAAGCTACTTTAATACCAACTGCTACTACACCTGGAGAAATATCATTTGCTACAGCAATTGCATCAAATGCTCCAATCATACCAATTACAGTTCCCATAAACCCAAGCATTGGTGCTAAAGCGATAAATAAAGATAACCAAGAAATATTTTTCTCTAATAATCCCATTTGAACTCCTCCGTAACCAATCACAGCTTTTTCAGCAGATTCGATACCTTCATCAACTCTATCTAAACCTTGGTAAAAGATTGAGGCAACTGGTCCTTTTGAATTTCTACATACTTCTTTTGCAGCTTCTACACCACCTGAACTTAAAGCGTCATCAACGCTTGCCATTAATTTTTTAGTGTTTGTTGTGGCCATGTTCAGATAAATTATTCTTTCAATAGCGATTGCTAAACCTAAAATAAGGGCAACTAATACGATTCCCATAAAAAATGGTCCACCTTCTATAAAACGTTGTTTTAATACTTGGTGAAAAGTTTGTTCAGCTTCTTGCGCAGAAACAGATTGAATGGCTCCAAAAAACATGAATCCTGAAACTGTAAGGATATTTACTACTTTTTTCATCTTTGTTATAATTAATTTTTAATAGTACGGGTTAAAGATATAAATTTTAGTTGCAACAAAACAAAATTGAAGACATCAATATTTCATATTATGAAATATGAAGACTCGTTTATTTCTTTGCGGAGACCAAGTAACAAAAAATAGTTGGTTTCTTAAAAAGAATTAAAAAGTATTTATGAAGGAAATGTAAAAATTAAAAAGATTTAACAGATTCTCTATTTATTTGTAATTTCTCCTCGCAAAGATTGCTCAAAATTAAAGACAAATTCTTCTTTTTCTAATCCAACTCCTAATAAATACATCAATTTTGCTATAGCAGATTCTGTTGTCATATCTTTTGCATCTACAACACCTATGTCTTTCAATTCTGAGCTTGTTTCATAATGACCTAATAAAACAGAACCTCCAGCGCATTGTGTCACATTTATAATATAAATTCCTTTTTTTATGGCTTCTGAAAGTAACTCAATAAAATTTCTGTCATTTGGTGCGTTTCCTGCTCCATAAGTTTCTAAAATGATTCCTTTGATGTTTTTAATTTTTAAAATACTTTCAACAACTGTAAGTGAGATTCCTGGAAACAATTTTAAAATCGCAATATCTGTACATAATTTTTTTCTTACAACAAGATCATTATCACCTTTAGACTCAACTAAAAGGTTTGTATTAAAATGTAGATGCACACCGCTTTCTGCTAATGGTGGGTAATTCATAGAAGCAAAAGCTTCAAATTGTTCTGCACTAAGTTTTGTAGTTCTATTCGCTCTATATAATTTATATTCAAAATACAAACAGACTTCACTTACTATAGGTTTATCATCTTTATAAGCACTCGCAATTTCAATTGATGTAATTAAATTTTCTTTAGCATCTGTTCTTAAATAACCAATGGGTAATTGAGAACCTGTAAATATGACCGGCTTTTTTAAATGCTCTAACATAAAACTTAAAGCCGATGATGCATAGGACATCGTATCCGAACCTGTTAACACAACAAAACCATCAAAAATTTTATATTTGCTTTCTATAATTTCTGCTATTTGAACATAGTAATCAGTATTCATGTTTGATGAATCTATCGGTTGCTCAAATGAAACGGTTTCTATATCACAATCTAATTGATTTAATTCCGGTATTTTTTCTAATATTTGACTAAAATCAAAGGCTTTTAGAGCATTGGTTTTATAATCTTTTATCATTCCAATCGTTCCTCCTGTATAAATAATGAGTGTTTTTAGTTTTCTTGTCATTTTGTCACTAATTTTATGTAAAATTGAATTGGAATACTTTGTGATGTAAAAGTATCAAACAAAATTGAATAATAATTTTTAATACAATATATATGTTAGGATTTTATATAATAATCGGTGTAATTGCTTTAGCAAGTTGGCTTGTTAGTAATACCTTAAAAAATAAATTTAAAAAATATTCTAAGGTTCACTTAAGGAATGGAATGAGTGGTGCTGAAATAGCTGAGAAAATGTTATTAGATCATGGCATCAAAGATGTAAAAGTTGTTTCTACTGCAGGAATGCTAACAGATCATTACAATCCAACTAATAAAACTGTAAGCTTAAGTGCCGGTGTTTATAGTCAGCGAAATGCAGCTGCTGCTGCCATCGCTGCGCATGAAGTTGGTCATGCGGTTCAACACGCACAAGCTTATCAATGGTTAACAATGAGATCAATGTTGGTTCCGGTTGTAAGTGTTTCTTCTAAATTTTCTCAATGGCTTGTTTATGGTGGTTTAATTCTAGGAGCCGCATCTGACAATGTTGGTATAGGTTTTTATATCGCTATCCTCGGATTAGCATTTATGGCCTTAGCAACCGCTTTTAGCTTTGTTACATTACCGGTAGAATACGATGCTAGTAATAGAGCTTTGGCTTGGTTAAAAAATAAAAATATGGTGAGTCAAGAAGAGTTTGCTGGCTCAAGAGATGCTTTAAAATGGGCTGCAAGGACTTATTTAGTTGCTGCGCTTGGTTCTTTAGCAATGTTATTATATTGGGGCTTACAAATTTTAGGCGGAAGAGATTAACTTCTAAAACTCTTTAAACGTATTATTTATAAAAAAGCTCTCAGAATTTGAGAGCTTTTTTTATTTTTGTTTAGTCATTTAGTTTTAAAACGGCCATAAATGCTTCTTGTGGAATTTCTACATTCCCTACCTGACGCATTCTTTTCTTACCTTTCTTTTGCTTTTCTAATAGCTTACGCTTTCTAGAAATATCACCTCCATAACATTTTGCAGTTACATCTTTACGTAAGGCTTTTGTGGTTTCTCTTGCGATAATTTTTGCGCCAATAGCAGCCTGTATAGGAATATCAAACTGTTGTCTTGGAATTAGTTGTTTTAATTTTTCTACAATTTTCTTTCCAATACTATAGGCATTATCTGCATGTAATAATGCAGAAAGCGCATCAACCGGTTGTCCGTTTAATAAAATATCTACACGAACCAGCTTAGAAGGCTTCATTCCAATTGGACTGTAGTCAAAGGAAGCATACCCTTTAGAAACTGTTTTTAAACGATCATAAAAATCGAATACAATTTCTGCCAAAGGCATATCAAACGTCAATTCAACTCTTTCAGTAGTTAAATAAGTTTGATTAGTAATTTCTCCGCGTTTTTCAATACACAAACTCATTACTTGACCTACAAAATCAGATTTTGTAATGATGGATGCTTTGATATATGGTTCTTCTACTCTTTCTAAGCGAGATGGGTCTGGTAAATCTGTAGGATTGTTTAACAAAAGAATCTCATCTGGATTCTTTTTTGTGTACGCATGATATGATACGTTAGGTACTGTTGTAATTACAGTCATATTAAACTCACGCTCTAAACGTTCTTGAATAATTTCCATGTGTAACATTCCTAAAAATCCACAACGGAATCCAAAACCTAAAGCTGCAGAACTTTCAGGGGCAAACACTAATGAAGCATCATTTAATTGCAATTTCTCCATAGAGTAACGCAACTCTTCATAATCTTCAGTGTCTACAGGATAAATTCCTGCAAAAACCATGGGTTTTACATCTTCAAAACCATCAATGATTTCGGTAGTTGGATTTGTTGCATCTGTAATTGTATCTCCTACTTTTACTTCTTTTGCAGTTTTTATTCCTGTAATTAAATACCCTACATCACCTGTTTTTACAGATTTTTTCACCACTTGATTCAGCTTCAACGTTCCAACCTCATCAGCAAAATACTCATTATTGGTTGCCATAAATTTAATACGCTGACCTTTTTTTATTTCACCGTTCATAATTCTAAAATAGGTTTCAATACCTCTATAAGAATTATATACCGAATCAAAAATTAAGGCTTGCAATGGTGCATCAGGATCTCCTTTTGGAGCAGGTACTCTATCAATAATTGCTTGTATAATATTACCAACTCCAAAACCAGTTTTTCCACTTGCATGAATTACTTCTTCTGGTCTGCATCCTAATAAGTCTACAATATCATCGGTAACTTCTTCTGGATTAGCAGAAGGTAAATCTACTTTATTTAGTACTGGGATAATTTCTAAATCATTCTCTAAAGCCAAGTATAAATTAGAAATTGTTTGAGCTTGAATACTTTGTGCTGCATCAACAATTAACAACGCTCCTTCACAGGCTGCTATTGAACGAGAAACTTCGTATGAAAAATCTACGTGACCAGGAGTATCAATTAAATTCAGGATATAATCTTCTCCTTCATGAGTATAATCCATCTGAATAGCATGAGACTTGATCGTAATTCCACGCTCACGCTCCAAATCCATAGAATCTAATAACTGATCTTGTTTTTCTCTATCAGTTACAGAACCTGTATAATCTAACAATCTATCTGCTAATGTACTTTTACCGTGATCGATATGTGCGATAATGCAAAAGTTTCTAATATTCTTCATTTGTTAAATTTGATTTCTAAAATGCTTGCAAAGATAGTTTTTTAATGATTAAAATATTAAATAAGTTCTCGATACAAATTTTCTCATTCTTTGAAAATTAACTCGAACTGACAAACAGAAAGTCACTTCAAGTGAATTTGATTTTTTAATCAAATTTGTATCGAAAATTCACTAATATTATTCTTGCCACTCGGCTATAAACAAGTTGGTATCACGTCCACCTCCATTATTTCTATTTGATGAAAAAGCCAACCATTTCCCATCATTTGAAAATACTGGGAATGCATCAAAAGTTTCTCCGTGTGTAATTCTTTTTAGATTCTTACCGTCTAAATCAATCATATATAAGTTAAAAGGAAAACCTCTTTCTGCCTCAAAGTTAGAAGAAAATAAGATTTTCTTTCCTGAAGGATGAAAAAACGGACTCCAATTGGCATTTCCTAAACTAGTTAGTTGGCGCATGTCCGATCCATCTGCATTACAGATATACAATTCCATTTCAGTAGGCTCTACCAATCCTTGCGCTAATAAGTCTTTATATGCTTTAACTTCTTCTGGTGTCTTTGGTCTTGAAGAACGGAAAATTAACTTTGTCCCATCTGGTGAAAAGAAGGCTCCTCCATCATATCCTAATTCGTTTGTAATTTGCTTCACATCAGAACCATCAATATTCATGGTATACAATTCTAAATCACCACTTCTTGTAGATGTAAACACAATTTTATCTCCTTTTGGAGAAACCGTTGCTTCAGCATCATAACCAGGTTCATTAGTTAATTGCCCTGTAATGTTTCCTTCTAAATCAGAAACAAAAATGTCATAACTATCATAAATTGGCCAAACATATCTTCCGTTTTTACGTAAAGGAGCTGACGGACAATCATCTCCTCCTAAATGCGTAGAACCATAAACATAACTCTTATTGTCTGGTAAAAAATACGCACAAGTTGTTCTTCCTTTACCCGTACTTATCATTGGTGGAACTTTCTCTTTGAAGCTCTCTTCAATGTTCATTAAGAACATTTGATCGCACTCAACTCCCCAATTTTTATTATTCGATTGAAAAATCATTTGTTTATCATCAAAACTCCAATAAGCTTCAGCATTATCACCACCAAAAGTAATTTGGCGCATGCTTTTAAAATGAACTTCTTCTGGAAAGATTAATGAATCTTTTCCAGCAATCAACTCAGCCTTAATGTCTGTTTTTTTTGTTTGTTCTTTGTTACATCCTATAGTTAGAAAAAGAACAAGTAATAATGATAATACATTAAATTTCATATCGTAATTTTTAATCCTTATTTTTTTAGTAGTAGTGAAATTTTGTTTGAAAAAAATACAAAAATTCACTTTACTTCGTCAACCAATACTTTAATACCTGATTTTTGTTTTATTCTTAGTCTTACAAATTTTAGAATAAAAAAAATCATGTATTTTTGAGCAAAAATAATATTTAATCCCATGAAAAATAGTGTATTTGCCATCTTTTTATTGTTAATCATCTCTTGTCAACAAAAAACTGAAGATGTTTCAAAAATTAAAGAAGATGTTTCTTTCTTAGCTGATGATAAATTAGAAGGAAGACAAACAGGAACAGAAGGTGAAAAGAAAGCTGCAGAATTTATTGCAGATCGTTTCAAAAAAATGGGATTGACACCAAAAGGAACTAATGATTATTATCAAGAGTTTTCTTTCTTACCAAAAACAGACCCACATTCTGAAGTTAAATTTACAACAAATCAAGACGGAACCATTACTGGAAGAAACGTTATTGGTTATGTCGATAACAAAGCTGTAAATACTATTATTATTGGTGCTCATTTTGATCATTTAGGATATGGAGGCGAAGGTTCTTTGTATAGAGATTCTATAAAAGCTATTCATAATGGCGCTGATGATAATGCCAGTGGAACTGCTGTAATGTTAGATTTAGCAAGTAAACTAAAAGACAAAAACACCAGTAACAATTACCTTTTTATGGCTTTTTCAGGAGAAGAAATGGGTTTATTGGGTTCTAATTATTTTGTTAAAAACCCTACTATAGACACAAAAGCTGTTTCCTACATGATTAATATGGATATGGTAGGAAGATTAAAACAAGATACTACATTGGCTGTCTACGGAACTGGAACTTCTCCTATCTTTAAACAAGTTTTAAAGAGTCACAACAATAAATTCAAACTCATTGAAAATGAATCAGGTGTAGGGCCAAGTGACCATACTAGTTTTTATCTAGTCGATATTCCTGTATTGCACTTCTTTACAGGACAACACGAAGATTACCATAAGCCTGGTGATGATTCCGAAAAACTGAATTATAAAGGAATGGAAACAATCTCTGACTATATCTTTGACGTAATCACCGATTTAGATGATAAGGGGAAATTAGCCTTTAGAAAAACAAAAAATGAAAGGGAAAGTACTCCAAGGTTTAAAGTCGGATTGGGCGTAATACCAGATTATTTATTTGACGGAAAGGGAATGCGAATAGATGGAATCTCTGAAGGAAGAGCTGCTGAAAAAGCAGGGTTACTTAAAGGAGATATTGTTATTCAATTAGGTGATAGCTTGGTTACAAACATGATGAGTTATATGAGAGCTTTGTCTATTTTTGATAAAGGTGATAAAACCAATATTGTTGTAAAGCGTAACGAAAAAAACATAAAAGCTCAAATTGAGTTTTAAATAAACCCGTACTTTTGCGCCAATTTTTAATGAAATGGTAAAAATAGACAACATAGAACTTTCAGATTTTCCTCTGCTACTAGCACCGATGGAAGATGTAAGTGACCCTCCTTTTCGTGCTTTGTGTAAAGAAAATGGAGCCGATGTTGTATATACAGAATTTATCTCTTCAGAAGGTTTAATTCGTGATGCTGCAAAGAGTCTTATCAAATTAGATATTTACGAAAAAGAACGCCCAGTTGGAATTCAAATTTTTGGAGCCAATTTAGATTCGATGTTAAAAACCATCGAAATTGTTGAAAAATCGAATCCAGATATTATTGATATCAACTTTGGTTGTCCTGTAAAAAAAGTGGTTTCTAAAGGTGCAGGTGCAGGAATTTTAAAAGATATTGACTTAATGGTTTCACTTACAGAAGCCATGGTTAAACACACCAAGTTACCAATCACTGTAAAAACGCGTTTGGGTTGGGATCACGATTCTATTAGAATTGTAGAAGTTGCCGAGCGATTACAAGATGTGGGTTGTAAAGCCATTTCCATTCATGGTAGAACACGTGCGCAGATGTACAAAGGAAATGCCGATTGGAAACCCATTGCTGAAGTAAAAAACAACCAAAGAATGCACATTCCTGTTTTTGGAAATGGCGATGTTACTACGCCTGAAAAAGCAAAAGAAATGCGCGATGTCTATGGTTTAGACGGAGCCATGATTGGGAGAGCTTCTATTGGATATCCTTGGTTTTTTAATGAAGTAAAGCATTATTTTGAAACAGGCGAACATCTTGCCGGGCCAACCATTGGTGAAAGAACTGAGATGGCGCGTCGTCATTTACAAATGGCTATTGATTGGAAAGGTGAACATTTAGGGGTTGTAGAAACCAGAAGACATTACACCAACTACTTTAAAGGAATTCCTCATTTTAAAGAACATCGTTTAAAAATGGTGACTTCTGACGATCCAAAAGATGTCTTTGCTGCTTTTGATGAAGTGCAAAACAAGTTTGGAAACGCTATGATTCCAGAAATCGGTTAGTTTTTAAGAATTTTAAAAGAATCAAAAATTTTCATTGCTTGGTCATAATATAATTTGTAATCTTTTTCTAAAGTTCTATAAACAATTACATAAATTTTTCTCCTTACATAAAAGGTTTGAGTAATCTTTCTTCTTTTTTCACCCTCAAATTCATACTTCGTTTCTGTAATATAAGACTTCCCATATTTTCCCTTTAAGTCGTAAATTTTTATTTCTGGTTTATAAGTCTCTGAGGGTTGCATATCTCCGTGGATAATAGCTCTATAATAATGAATAGAATCAATCTTTTTCTCTGGAATATAATAACCTTTTGTTATAGATGTAAAGGGATATCCATTTTTATTCCCTTTTCCATTTGGAGAATGCCAATAACCTTCACAAGTTAAATAAGGTTTCCAGTTTTTTGGGAATCTTAGCGATGTAAAAGGTGTCTTATAAAGATAACTACTATCTTTTTCTATTGAAATGGAGTGTTTAGAAAATCTTTTTTTACAACGCTCTTCTTTACTTTCTTTAGAACTTGCGCATGACATCATTACTAGTGTAATTAAGAAGAGTACTTTTTTCATAGCTTTATTTTTCAATAAAGTTAATAGAAATTCTGCTACTAGCAACTTTTGCTGCCAAGAAACCTAAGACAGAAATGGTAGCAATTACAATAAGTAAATTAGAAATTTTTAATTCCACGGGATATGGAATTGAAGAAGTTATCATAAAAACCTCAAACTGTTCTTGTATAGCAACAGCAATCGTAGATACTATTAATCCAATCGTCATTCCTGCAATCGTCAATAAAAATCCTTGAAGTACAAAAATTCTTTTTATCTCAGACAATGTAGCTCCTAAATTTAGGATAGTTTTTAGATTTTTCTTTTTATCAATAATCATCATAATAATAGACCCAACTACATTAAACATCGCAATAATTACAATCAATGTAAAAATAAGGTAAGACACAAAATTCTCTGTATTAATGACTTTATAAAAGAGCTCGTTTAGTTGCGCTTTTGTCTGAACTCTATAATTTTCGCCTAATTGTTGTTGTATTTTTTCTGAAAAATCATCCGCATTCACATTAGATTGTAGCTTTATTTCTATCCCCGTAAATTGATTGTCTTGATAATTTAATAATTGCTGTGCTTGCGCATTTGAAACAAACACATATTTATTTTCAAACTCTTCTGTTCCGTAATAAGTTCCTGTAATTTGAGTATCAATACTTCTAAAACTACTCGCAGGATTTAAAAATCCTGTTCCTGTTTTTGGAACTAAAATCTGTAAGGTTTCACCAAAGCTGGCAACTCCTGCAGATAGCTTATAAGACAAACTATTTCCAATAACGCTGGTGTTTGGATATTCTTTTTCTAACCAAGTTCCTACTTGAATGGCTGAGTCTAACTTTACAACATTAATGTAATTATAATCAACTCCTTTTACAGAAGCTATTTGTTGTTTTTCGCCATTTTTTAAAAAAACTCGTTCTTCGATGACTTTAGAAAAAGCAGCGATGTCTGTATTGTTTTCAATGACATTTTGTAAAGTATCAGTATAAATAAAAGTTTTCCCTTTAGTTGCTGTTATTTTAATATCAGGGTCTGAAATATCTAACAATGAATAGTTAAACGTTCGTAGACCCGAAAAACCAGAAAGGATAATAAATAAAGCGGCAGTTCCTACAACTACCCCAATAGAAGCTATAATGGTAATGATGTTAATTGCGTTATTCCCACTCTTAGCAAACAGGTATCTTTTAGCTATGTATAATGGGAAATTCAAGGAGAATTAAATTATTGTTTTTTACGTCTTGGCAATAAATCTGGATTTTTGATTGGATTTTCATCTTCACCACGTAAGGATTTATCTAGCTCTTCTATATAATCTAAAGAATCATCTCCAAAAAATGATAATTCTGGCATTCTTCTTAGTTGATTACGAGTTCTTTTGGCTAATTCATGACGGATTAATGGCGCATTAGATTTGACCCCTTCAATAATTTCCTTTCTTTTTTCAGAAGGAAAAACACTCAAATAAACTTTTGCAACACCCAAATCTGGAGTCACAGTAACTTTAGAAACCGAGATGATAACACCTTGCATTCCTTCTTGAGCTGCTTTTTGCAAAACATCTACCAAATCTTTTTGTAAAACACCAGCTATTTTTCGCTGTCTATTCGTTTCTTCCATGCTGCAAATCTACAATAAATCCCAAAACATTCCTTACTTTTGAGTCTCACAGAAACGTAAAATATTATTTCATTAGATCTTCTTTGAAGATCAACTACATATTCTTTTTAAATAGATGGATAAAATAGAACACATCGGAATCGCGGTAAAAGACCTAGAAACTTCTAATAAATTATTTGCAGGTCTTTTTGGAACACCTCATTATAAAGTTGAAGAAGTTGCTAGTGAAGGAGTGAAAACTTCTTTTTTTAAATCGGGTCCAAATAAAATAGAACTACTAGAAGCTACAAACCCTGATAGTCCGATTGCAAAATTTATTGATAAAAAAGGAGAAGGAATTCATCATATTGCGTTTGCTGTAACAGATATTGTTTCAGAGATAACTCGACTTAAAGGTGAAGGATTTATTGTTTTAAATGAAACACCAAAAAAAGGAGCTGACAACAAACTAGTGGCTTTTTTACATCCAAAATCTACCAATGGGGTTTTAATAGAAATTTGTCAAGAAATTGACTAATTTTTAACAAAATAGTTGCCTCTTAATTTTTGTATCTTGCAAGCCTATTACTAATTGATTCCTATGTCATCTAAGTTTGATTCTTATCAAAAACGTCGACTGCGTTCTTCTTACTTTTCTGTAGTAATTAGTATTGCTTTGGTCTTATTTATGGTTGGGATTCTTGGACTTGTATTACTGAAATCTACTCAAGTTGCGAATCATTTTAAAGAAGAAGTAGTAATAACCTTATTTCTAAAAAATGATACTTCAAAAAAACAAATAGAAAGCTTAAGAAGCTCTTTACTAAAAGAAGATTTTACAAGAGAAATTGTTTTTATATCTAAAGAAGAAGCTGCTAAATTTTACAGCAAAGATTTAGGAGAAGATTTTGTAAGTTATTTAGGAACAAATCCTTTAAAAAACAGCATAGATATTTATTTAAACCCAGATTTTGTAAATCCAGAAAAGATGCTAGAAATCTCTGATAGATTTCAAAAAAATGCCTTTGTATTTGAGGTGACTTATGACAAACCGTTAGTTACTTTCTTGACCAAGAATATTCAGAAAATGAGTTTTTGGCTATTAATTATCAGTTCTTTTTTTGGGTTAATTGCCATGATTTTAATCAACAGTTCTATACGCCTTTCTGTTTATTCAAAACGATTTAACATCAAAACCATGCAAATGGTTGGAGCAACAAAAGGCTTTATAAGAAGACCTTTTATTTGGAGTAGTATACGGTTAGGCTTTTTTGGAGCGTTCATATCTTTACTGGGGTTGGCTTTTGTGATTTATTATTTAGATCAAAAAATCCCAACATTACAATTACTAAAAGATTATATTACTTTAGCATATCTTGGAGGCGGAGTTCTAATTATTTCTTTTATGATAACTTGGTTGAGTACCTTTTTTGCTACTCAACGTTTTTTAAATTTACAAACAGACGAATTATATTATTAAACATATGAGTACAGAAAATAACACTTCAAAACCAGAGTTTCTTTTCGGAAAGAAAAACTACATCTTTATGTTTATCGGCTTAGCTTTTATAGCACTAGGATTTATTCTAATGGCGGGTGGAGGAAGTGATGATCCTGCTGTTTTTAACGAAGCTATCTATAATTTTCAAAGGATTCGTTTAGCACCAACCTTAGTAATTATTGGTTTAGGAATTGAAATTTATGCAATTCTTTTAAATCCTAAAAAATAAGAATGAATTCAATTGAAGCTGTAATTCTTGGAATAATCCAAGGTCTTACCGAATTCTTACCTGTATCCTCTAGCGGACATTTAGAATTAGCAAAAGCCATATTAGGAGACAACTCTATTCCAGAAGAAAGTTTAGCTTTTACTATTGTTTTACATTTTGCTACGGCATTAAGTACTATTGTTATTTTTAGAAAAGAAATCATAGAAATTTTTGCCGGATTATTAAAATTTCAATGGAATGAAGAAACTAAATTCTCACTAAAGATTATTGTTTCTATGATTCCAACTGTTTTTATTGGACTCTATTTTGAAGAAGAATTAACTACTTTGTTTGGAGGACAAGTGCTGCTTGTTGGATTTATGTTGTTTATAACCGCCTTGCTACTACTATTGGCTGATAAAGCAAAAGACACGACTAAAAATGTTACTTTTTTAAATGCAATCATTGTTGGAGTTTCACAAGCGATTGCAATTTTACCTGGAATTTCTAGATCTGGGGCAACAATTTCTACTTCTGTCTTATTAGGAATTGACAGAACAAAAGCAGCAAAATTCTCTTTTTTAATGGTCGTTCCATTAATTGTTGGAAAAGTAATTAAAGATCTTTCTGGTGGAGAAATTAATTTTGCTTCAACAGAAATTACACCAATGATTGTTGGTTTTTTCGCTGCATTTATCGCAGGTTTAGTCGCTTGTAAATGGATGATTGCACTCGTAAAGAAAAGCAAACTTACTTACTTTGCAATTTACTGTGCAGTTGTGGGTCTTATTGCTATTATTTATTCTGTTTCTGCATCCTAATGAAAGTTGAAGAATACTTAAATGGTCAAGTTTTATTGATTGACAAACCTTTAGAATGGACTTCTTTTCAAGCTGTCAATAAAATCAGATGGCATATCAAACAAAAATTTGGACTCAAAAAAATTAAAGTGGGGCATGCTGGAACTTTAGATCCTCTAGCAACAGGCTTATTAATTATTTGCACAGGGAAAGAAACTAAAAACATTAATACATATCAAGGTCGGATTAAAGAATATACAGGAACGTTTACTTTAGGGGCAACCACTCCCAGTTATGATTTAGAAACCGAGGTTAACGAAACGTTTCCTACAGAACATATCACGGAAGATACTTTAACTGAAGCAACAAAGAATTTCTTGGGTGAAATTGATCAGAAGCCACCAATTTTTTCTGCTATCAAAAAAGATGGAAAACGCTTATATGAATTGGCTAGAAAAGGAGAAACTACAGAAATACAATCAAGAAAGGTGACCATTGAAGAATTTGAACTTACCAATAAAATACTTCCAAAAATTGACTTTAAAGTTATCTGCAGTAAAGGAACTTATATTAGATCTTTAGCCTATGATTTTGGTTTATCAGTAAATTCTGGCGCTCATCTTTCAAAATTGAGAAGAACTAAAATTGGTGAATTTTCAGTTGACAATGCACTTTCTATTGATGAGTTCATCCAGAAATTAGAAATGGAATAGTTTTTGAAACCAATCTCAAAACCTATTTTATGAAGAAAATTTTACTTTTTGCTTTTAGCTTATTTATTTTTCAATCTATTACAGCTCAAGAAAAAAATGGAGTAGCTTTTATCAATGCAGATTTCAATCTAACTTTTAGAGTTAATGAAAACTTTGAATTTGGAAATGACAATGATGAAACATTCTTTGTCCCTTCAGAAGTCTTACTCAGATTTGGTTTTGGCTATGAGTTTAAAAAGAAAATTGCCATAAGTTTTAATACTGGTTTTGACTATCATTTTGATTATTTTATTGGTACAATTCCAACTTATTTAGCCTTTCAGTACAATATTTGGAGTAGAGATGATGATGCATTTTTTGTACGTTTTAATACAGGAAGATTATGGCGATTAGCAGATAGATATTCTGATGGTGATTACAGAGCTTACGGAATTGGATGGAGAATTGAATCTGGAAGTAAGTTTAGACCCGTTATTAAACTTATGTATCACCAAAAAAAGATCAAAAACTTTGAAGGTGGAAGCTTAGATAATATTTCTTTAGGAGTTGGTTTTTCTTTTTATTAATTATAAAAAACGATTATACCAACTATCTTCAATGGCAACTTCCCAGTAATTTTGAAAATCGTGTTTACTAGTAATTAAATTATCGAAAATGATTGTTTTTGCAGTTACAGCTTTGTTTTTTACTAACTTTTTAAAATCTTTTAGTTCTTTATACTGAACGTATTCTCCTTGCTTAAAACAAACATTCATTCTATCTAGCAGTTCAACTTCATAGGTTTCTTGAAGTTCTAAGATAAATCCAACTAAAACATCCATATCCTGATTGCTAACGGAAGAAGTTTCATCTTCAGCACCAATAATGATAAATCTATTATATAAAAACTGATAAGAGCATTTAAAATCTTGCGCCTCTTTTTTCCAACTTTCAACAAAAGCTTTAATTTTTGTATCTATTTCTTCAATTTCATTGGTATAAAATTTTCTACTAGAAGGATATATCCAAATTTTAGCTTCGTCAGATAATGATGTAAAGTCTGTAATCATGTTGCAAATATAGTGAAAGAAAAAAACCTTACAGTACAATGTAAGGGTTCTATATTTATAAAATATAATAAAGATTTCTATAGTAAAGTAAGCATGTCTTTTTGAGTATCGGCTCCTTTGTCTTTATTGTACCAAACTTGTAAATCTTGCTTAAAATCAGCATCTAATTGTCCATGTTCTTCTTTATAATCTTGTACCATTTTTGTGGCTAAAGATGGTCTTGGTCCCCAAGAATTAATTACTTCATTATGTTTATTAAGCGCTATTAATTTGGGAATAGATTTTCCTCCGTTTGTTAAAAACTGATTCATCAACTCTTCATTTTCATCTCGCAAAACAATTTTTAAATCAATTTGATCACTTTGATTTGCAATTTTATTGATAATTGGTAAAGTTTGAGCTGCATCTCCACACCATCCTTCAGACAAGACCAACCATGTAACAGGTTCTTGAACACTTTTTGCTGTAGTGATTGTTTCTTCAGAAAGTTGAATGGTTTTGTCTAACCTCTTCATTCTTCTGTCATTTAACATACTATAATCTAAAAGTGCTTCTGATTGTTCTATTCCGGTTGATTTTCCTGAAGTCAAAAGATCACTTACTAAAGATCTATAAGCTTCATACGAGATCCCTTTTTTTAGGCTGTTTTCTATGATGTCTTTCATTAAATTTATACTTTATGAAAACCTTTAGACGAAAATTAAAGTCCCAACTTACAATATTCTAACTATTGATTTTTTGAGCTTGAAGATTTTTAATTATATCATTTGCCATTGAAGAAAGGTCAAATTTGTGAGACCAATTCCAATCTTTTCTGGCTTCAGAATCATCAATAGTTTGTGGCCAACTATCCGCAATTTGTTGTCTAAAATCTGGATTGTAAGTGATTTTAAAATCTGGTAAAAATTGTTGAATTTGGGTAGCTAATTCTTTAGGTGTAAAATCAATGGCTGATAAGTTATAAGAGGTTCTTACTTTAATGTCTTTTGCGTCTGCTTGCATGAGTTTAATCGTTGCATTAACAGCGTCTTCCATATACATCATTGGTAAGCGAGTGTTCTCTCCTAAAAAACATTCGTAAGCACCTTCTTCTATCGCTTTAAAAAAGATATCTACTGCGTAATCTGTAGTGCCACCTCCTGGTTTACTTTTCCAACTAATAATTCCTGGATAGCGAAGACTTCTGACATCTACACCAAACTTTTCGTAATAATAATTACACCAAAATTCTCCAGAAATTTTACTTATTCCATAGACCGTAGAAGGTTCCATAATCGTTTTTTGAGGAGTATTATTTTTGGGAGTTGTTGGTCCAAATGCTGCTATAGAGCTTGGCCAATAGACCTGATGAACATGTTTCTCTTTTGCAATATCTAATACTGCCAATAAAGAAGACATGTTTAAGTCCCAAGCTTTTTGAGGAAACTGTTCTCCTGTTACAGAAAGCATGGCTGCTAAAAGATAAATTTGAGTGACCTTATATTTATGTACAACTTCTAAAATTCCGTCTTTATCCGTTGCATCAATAATTTCAAAAGGACCTGAATTCATTAAAGCATCATTTCCATTTCTAATATCAGAGGCAATTACATGGTTGCTTCCATAAATATTGCGAAGCTTTTCTGTCAATTCTCCGCCAATTTGACCGCTTGCTCCTAATATAAGGATGGTTTTACTCATGTTTAATTTATATTTTTCTTAAAACCAAAGGTAAATAATTTAGCTTTTCATAAAAAACAAATAAATAAAAAACAATTGATTAAATTATCTATAAAATATGTTGAAAAATCCTCCTGTTTTATATTCTAATAATTGTGATGGATTTTATGTATTTTTAAGGACTTAAATTTTACTATGAGGTTCTTATTTTCTTTAGTGTTGATTTTGTTTTTATTCTCTTGTAGTAAGTCTCAAACTACGACTACAAAAACAATTGAAAAACCAACATCTTCTATAGCTAAGAAGCATGATGAAATTATTACTATTGATCAAAAGTTTGAATCAAAAATAGAAGCTTGGGCTGAATATGAAAACTTTACGAATTTTATAAAGAGGTATATTACAATTTCTGCTGAAGATGCCATCAATAATTCTAGGGAATTAAATCTTTTAACAAAAAGCTTAAATGATAGTATCATACCTAAATTTTTAGAAACTCCTGCTTTTAATGCAAGGCTTAATTTACTACTCAATGAAACATTACGTTTGTACGACATGTCTTCTATTCCGTCCATAAAAACCTCAGAAGTTGATACTCAAGTCACAAAGGTTTTAGAAGCTTTTTCTTCTGTAAATTCTAAAATAAATACGATCATACAACAAATAGAATTGGATGCTGCGATAGATGATGTCGATTTTAACAAAGAGAGATATGATACTACAGAGATTGTTGAAAAGCCTAAAGAACCTGAGCAAAATATCCAAAAAAAGCTTTTTAAAAGAACTCAAAAAATTAAATTACAAAAAGATGATTTTTCTAAAAAGAAAAAATCTATTTCTGAAAAGACCTTGAAAAAGAAAAAAACCATTAAAAAGAAAGATAACTAAGAAACAAGCTCGTTTACTGTTTTAAAAATTAAATCGTTTTCAAATCCTTTTCGCATTAAGAAATCTACTAGCTTTTTCTTACGTTTATAAATATTGGTTTCAGAAATTGTATTATTTCTATTCTCTGTAATCCTGTAAATTGTTTTTATATATTCCTTCTCATCAATTTCTTTAAGAGCCGTTTTAATATTGTAAGAAGAAATGTTTCTGAACTTTAATTCTTGAACAATACGTTGTTTGCCCCAGCTTTTAATTCTAAACTTTCCTCTTGCAAAACTTTGTGAGAATCGTTCTTCATTTAAAAAGTTATGCTGCATCAAATGCAATAAAATCTTTTCTCTGGCTTCTGGGATTAATTGATATTCCTTCATTTTTTTTTCTACTTCTTGATGACATCTATCCTGATAAACGCAATAGTATTCTAATTTCTTTTGAATTTCATCAACCGTAAAAACTTTTCTTTGCTGCATACTGCTAAAATAGAAAAAGGGTTGAAAAGTATGTTACCTTTTCAACCCTTTTCAGTTAACAAATATATTTTTTATGCAAATTTTACTCGTAACCACATTTTAAATCGAGTGATTAAGTAAAATAATATTGGAACAACTATTAGCGTTAAAAATGTTGCTACAAAAAGACCATAAATAACTGTCCATGCTAATGGTCCCCAGAAAATTACATTATCTCCTCCAAAATAAATATTCGCATCAAACTCACTAAATAACGTAAAGAAATTGATGTTTAACCCAATTGCTAAAGGAATTAATCCTAAAATGGTAGTAATTGCTGTTAATAAAACCGGACGTAAACGTGCTTTTCCTGCCTTTACAACACTTTCAAATAAATATTGAGTTGGCAAATACTCTTTTTCACCAAGATTTAATGTTTCCTTTTTTCTATCAATCAATAATTGGGTGTAATCTAAGAGGACGACTCCGTTGTTTACTACAATTCCGGCGAGAGAAATAATTCCCATCATTGTCATCATAATTACAAATGAACTTCCTGTAAGTACAATACCTCCAAAAACACCAATAAAGCTTAAGAAAATAGCAATCATAATGATGGTTGGTTTAGAGATTGAGTTGAATTGAAAAATTAAGATGAAGAAAATTAATGCCAATCCTTTAAAAAAGGCGCCACCTAAAAAGGCTTGTTGTTTGTTTTGTTCTTCAATCTGACCCGTATAATCTATTTTGATGTCTTTAGAAATTCTATCAAAATTTTTCATTTCCTCTTTAATTTGATTGACAACCGCAGCTGCATCAACATAACCAGGAGCTAATTGAGAATAAACGGTAACAACACGTTTTGTATCTCTGTGCTTTATAGCACTAAATCCAGAACTATTACTTTGAGAAGCAATAGCAGAAACCGGAACTGCTTTTATCTGACCTGTATTATCTCTAAAGGTAATTTTCTGATTAAAAAGTGCACTTTTATTATACCTGATGTCTTCTTTAAAACGAACATTGATATCATAATCATCTCCATCTTCTTTATAAATTCCTGCTTTTGCACCAAAAATTGCATTTCTTAATTGTCGCCCAACTTGTTCCGTTGCAACTCCCAATTCACCTGCTTTTTTTCGATCAACCAAAACTCTCATAGAAGGCTTATCTCTGTTAACGTCAATTTTTAATTCATCTACTCCAGGGACATTTCTAGTATTGACATACACACGCATTTTTTCTGCAGCAGCAATTAATTCTTGATAATCGTCTCCTTCTAATTCTATATTAATTGGAGAACCGGTTGGCGGTCCGTTTGCATCTTTTTCTACAGAAATTAAAACTCCAGGATAAATTCCGGTTAAAGCGGCTTGTACTTTTAGACGTAAGGCTTCACTATCTTGACCTCTTCTATATTTATATTGACGCATAGAAGCTGTAATTTTTCCTTTGTGTGGCATTTCTGCAGCAGAACCTCCATCTGTTTGAGGATTTCCGGCTCCTTCACCAACTTGTGAAACAGAACTTTCTACCATATAATTGTAATCACCATCCATATAGGTGTCTTCATTTAAGACACTGTAAACTTTCTGTTCTATTTCTTTGGTGATTTTATTGGTTTTATAAATATCTGTCCCTTGCGGATATTCTATATAAACAATTACCTGATTTGGTTTGTTATCTGGAAAGAATTCAATTTTTGTTCGTTGACTTTCTACCGATGCTCCAAAACCCGCAAAAGCGGCAAATAAAAGTAAAAATGTTCCAAAAGTAATTGTGATTGGTTTCCATCCTTTTAGCGCTCCTTTTAAAACTCTTTCATAAAAATTCTCTAAAGAAACTAAGGTGTTTTTCTGAAAGTAATTCGCCGCTTTTCTTAAAATTAATCGATACACCCACAACATGATTGCTGTAAAAACCATTACTGAGCCTAAGCCTCTAAATTCGCCTCCAAATATTAAAATTAGTAAGCCAATTCCGGCTACAATACTAGAGATAAAAATGATTCTTTTAAGAGGCATATCTTTATCTTCCGTAGTCATAAATTGAGAAACTAAAACAGAATTAAAGAAAATGGCTACAACTAATGAAGACCCTAAAACAACAGATAATGTAATTGGAAAGTAAATCATAAATTGACCAAATAAACCTGGCCATAAACCTAACGGAACAAATGCAGCCACTGTCGTTACTGTAGAGATAATAATTGGAAATGCAATTTCTCCAATTCCTTTTTTTGCTGCTTCTACACGAGACATCCCCTCGTCTTCCATTAAACGATAAACGTTCTCGACGACGACAATTCCGTTATCAACTAACATTCCGAGTCCCATAATTAATCCAAAAAGAATCATGGTATTTAAGGTATATCCCATCGCTCCTAGAATCATGAGCGACATAAACATAGACATTGGAATTGCAAATCCTACAAATAATGCGTTCTTAAATCCTAAGAAAAACATTAAAACCGTTACCACTAAGATAATTCCAAAAATGATATTATTCACTAAATCATCTACTTGACCAATCGTTTTATCAGATAAATCATTGGTAACAGTAACTTCTAAATTTTTAGGAAAATATTCATTAATTGCTTTCTCTACGATTACTTTTACTTGATCGGCAGCAGCAACCATGTTTTTACCAGCTCGTTTTTTAACATCCAACATCACCACTCTTTTACCGTCTTTTCTGGCAAATGTAGTTTTGTCTTTTTCTCTAAAACTTACCGTAGCAACATCTTTAAGATAGATAGAATTTCCTTTTTCAGATTTAATTACAAAGTTTTCTAAATCGGATGGTTTTTCTATTTCACCTAAAATTCTGATGGTTCTTCTTTGTCCACTAGCAATTAAGTTTCCTGCAGAAGATGTAACATTTCCATTTTGAATCGCATTTGTGATATCACTAAAGCTAACTTGCATTGCCATCATTTTATAGATATCAACCGCAACTTCTACTTCTTTTTCTTGAACACCTCTGATATCAGCTTGTTTAACTTCGCTTAAGTCTTCAATATCATCTTCTAAATATTCTGCAAATTCTTTTAATTTCTGAATTGGATAATCTCCAGAAATATTAATATTTAAGAACGGAATCTCTTCAGACATACTTAAATCAAAGACATTTGGATCAACTTTAGCATTGTTAAAAGTAGGCCAATCTTCAGAAGATTTTTCAGTATCTATTTTATCTTTTACTTTTTGTTTGGCAACTTCTACATCCATATCATCATCAAACTCTACAATAATCATCGAGTAATCTTCTTGAGATGTTGAAGTAATTTCTACCACACCACTTAAGCCTTTTAGTTGATCTTCTAATGGATCGGTAATTAGCTTTTCTATGTCTTCTGCTGTATTTCCTGGGTATAATGAACTAATGTAAATTTTAGTTTCTTTAATCTCTGGGAAATCTTCTCTTGGCATACTAAAATATGCTGATATCCCTAAGACTAGGATTAAGAATATAGAAACATACATGGTGGTTTTATTATTAATTGCCCACGATGATAGTTTAAATTCCTTATCAGTTTTTTTCTTTTGATTCTTCATTGGTATGCTGAATTACGATTTAGCAATTTTAATTTTCTGTCCGTCTTTTACACTTCTTGCACCTGCTTCTATAAGTAAATCTCCTGAAGAAACACCGCTTAATATTTCTATAACATCTCCTTGTGTTCTTCCTGTGGTAACAACTACTTGTTTTGCAAAACCAATATTTCCTTTTATCTTTTCGATAACATAAACGTATTGCTTTCCTTCAGCATTTTCAGAAATAATACTCTGAGGAATTAATATAGCAGAAGGATTGGTATAATCGTTTATTTTTAATTTAGCAGTTAAATTAGGCTTGATGCTTTTATCTTTATTAGGAACTGAGATCTCTGCTTTAAAAGTTCTATTTGCTGGATTGATGAAATTTCCTGTTTGTCGAATTGTAGTCTTCACCATTTTACCTATAATCGGGAAATCTACTTCTACATCTTTTCCTTTTTTGATAGAAGCGATATATGATTCTGGAATGTCTGCTTCTAAGTACATGTTTTGCAAATTGATAATCCTGAAAACTTCTGATCCAGGACCAGGAGCTACAACAGTTCCTTGATCTTTAATTACATCATCTATAATTCCGTTAAATGGAGCTGTAATTGATGATTTTTCCAGTTGTTTTTTTAACTGAGCTAAGCTGTTTTTTTGTGCTTGATAATTAGTTTTTGATTGTAAAAATTGAATTTCAGAACCAATTTTCTGATCCCACAATCTTTTCTGTCGCTCAAAGGTTGTTCTTGCTAATTCTGTTGTTGCTTCCAATTGAGCAACTTGTTGCGCCATCCCGCCATCATCAATAATTGCTAACACATCACCTTTAGTAACTCGTTGCCCTTCTTTGACTAAAACAGATTCTAGGGTTCCTGCCATTTCTGGATATACTAAAACATTTTGCTTCGTTTTTACGTTTCCTTGCAATTCTAAATAATGAACAAACACTTCCTTTTTTATGGTTAATGAAGTAACTAATGGATTTCTTTTTAAAGTGTCTAATTCTTCAATCGCAGAATTTAATTGCTTGATTTTTTCAGAAATTTCAATTTGTTTTGTGTCTAAATCTGATTTAGTATCACGAATTTGCTTCAAATTATTTGTGGCAATTACATCTTCTATTGATACTTCTTTTTCTTTAGAACAAGAAGCAAAAACAATTGCAGATACTATTAATATTGAATAAATGTTTTTCATTGTAGGGTTATTTTAGTGGGATATTTAATGCGTTTTCTAATGCTGCTTTCTTAGCGACAACATCTAGCATTGATTGAATATATGTTTGTTGTTGTGAGTATAATTGGTTTTGTGCCTGAGATAAATCGAAACTAGAAGACAATCCTTCAAAAAATTTTATTTGTTGTTTCTTTTCAATTCTTTCAGCAAGTCTTAAGTTTTTCTTAGCTGTTTGATAGTTTTCTATGCTTAATTGATAGTCACTCTTTGCAGTGGCAACTTGAAGATCTAATTTCTCTTGTGTTTCTTTTAATCTGATATCAGCAATATCTAAATCAATTTTTGCTCTTTGTGTTTTAGCGCTTCTTCTTAAACTACTGAACAAAGGGATGTTTAAACTTACGCCAAAAGCTGAAGTTCCAATCCATTGTTGTTGGTTCTGAAAAAAGCTAAACGTTTCTGAATTTGCAATAAAATTGTAGTTGACAAAAGCACTTAGTTTTGGTAAAGCCTGACTTTGTTCATATAGCATTAAAAGTCTCTTTGACTCTCTGTCGTTTTGAGCAATTTTATAATCGATATGGTTATTTAGATTAAAATCTTGTGATACTAACTCGAAACTGATATTTGATTCCGTTAAAGAATCTAAAGAATCTGTTAATGTTAAAACGGTTTTAATATCGTTTCCTAAAGTGATGTTTAACATTTGATATGCAATCCCTTTTAAACGAAGAACACTATTTAATTGACTTTTTACGTTTCCTAAAGTAATTTCTAATTGCTCAACATCTTCTTCTTCATTTAATCCGTTTTCAAAAATCTTTTTGGCGTCGTTTAAATTCTTTTCTAATACCTTTTTATTCTTCTGTAAAATTTCAATACTTTTTTCTGTGATTAGAACATTACCGTATGCATTGATAACAGCTTCTCTTGTCAATAATTCTGTTTTTTCTTTAGCTTGTTCTGAGATTTTTAAAAAGGTTCTTGCCGATTGTAATCCTACTAAATAAGAACCATCAAATAATAACTGTCTTAGTGTGACACCTGCATTGATAGATTGTTTTGCGTTAAAATCTACAGTTCCGTCTTGATCAAAATCTACTCCCGGAAACTGCCTTTTTAAATTATTTACATAATCTACTTGTCCTTCTATTTGAGGCAATCCAATCGTTGTCGTTTCCCACTGTTGCTGCTTTGCAGATGCTATGTCTTTTTTTGCAACCATGGTATTATAACTATTCTCTATGGCAAAATCTATAGCTTCCTGTAAAGATAAACTCATACTAGATTCTTGGGCACTTACTGCTAAACCAAAAAAGATAGTCATTATTATTAAATACTTTTTCATTGATTAATTGTATAGTTGGTTTTCTAATTCTTGTATTCCTTTAGTTGTACAAATACCACGTAAATGATATTCTAAATAATAATTCATTAATGTATTCATGGAGAAATTCTGTAGAGGAAATAAATCTTTATCTTTTATTCCTACCATTCCGTTAAAATAAATACGTGCAATAAAATCTACATCAATACTATCTCTATACAAACCTTGGTTGATTCCTTTGTCAAGGTTCTCTTTAATCAAACCTTGCATTTTCTCAAATTGATTCTGCTTCAATGTTGCATAAATCTTAGGATAATATTTTTGAAGTTGATATTGTGGTGAAGATTTTTCATCCTTTAGATGCTCCATTACAAATCTTTTAATATCAAATAATTCGATGATTGGGTTCTTTTGTTGCTCGTGAATTAAATCTATTCCTGTGCAAACAGTCTCAAATAAATGATCTGTAACAACCTCTACTAAATCTGTTTTGTTACTAAAATGGGCATAAATTGTTTTTTTTGATACTCCAGAATTCTTTGCAATATCATCCATAGTTACACTCTTAAACCCAAGGTTCAAGAACATTTCAGTAGCATTGTGTAGTATTTTATCTTTCATAATTCTGTGCAAATTTACGGAAGGAAACTCTAGAAACTAAAAAAGTTTCCTAAGTTTTAATGATTTTTTAACATTCTTAACATAAAGACAAACTCCTATGTGTTATTTTTGCACAAACTTTATACGAGCTTGGATTTAACATTTTACCAAAAGGAATTTCTGGAATACATAGAAAAAAAAGATTGGGTTAGGGAACCCAAAAATTTATACGAACCCATAGATTATATTTTACAGCTTTCAGGAAAAAGGATTCGACCTATATTAACTTTAATGTCTGCTGACATTTTATCTGGAGGTTTTAAAAAAGCATTACCCGCTGCATTAGCTGTAGAAGTTTTTCACAACTTCACATTAGTGCATGATGATATTATGGACGATGCCCCATTACGAAGAGGGAAACAGACTGTTCATGAAAAATGGAATTTAAACACAGGAGTTCTTTCAGGGGATGCAATGTTGATTTTAGCGTATCAATATTTTGAAAATTATGAAGCAGGTACATTCCAAAAGCTAGCAAAGTTATTCAGTAAAACTGCACTAGAAGTTTGTGACGGACAACAACTTGATATCGATTTTGAAACAAGAAATGATGTAACCATCACCGAATACATCAACATGATTCGTCTTAAAACTTCTGTATTAGTAGCAGCAGCATTAAAAATGGGAGCCATTGTTGCAAAAGCTCCTGACAAAGATGCCAATTTATTATATGAATACGGTTTAAATCTTGGATTGGCCTTTCAATTACAAGATGATTATTTAGATACTTTCGGAGATCCTGAAACTTTTGGAAAACAAGTTGGAGGTGATATTATTGAAAATAAAAAAACCTATTTATTTTTAAAAGCTATGGAATTAGCTAATAATGATGACAAACAAAAACTCCAGTTTTTTTACAAACAAAAATTAGAAGAAAACTCCATCAAAATAGACGAAGTAACCAGAATATTTGAGCGTTGTGATATTCCTGGGTTAATACAAAAACTAATTCAAGATTATACTAATTTATCATTTGATTCACTAAATCAGATGAATATCAGTTTAGAAAATAAAGAAAAACTTATTCAGTTTGGAACTTTTTTAATGGCTAGAAGTAAATAAAGTTTTTTAAACTTTTTGATGTTTAAAATTCTAAAAAAGTATTACATTTGCCAACTATAAGTTAGGACCCATAGCTCAGCTGGTTAGAGCACCTGACTCATAATCAGGGGGTCGAAGGTTCGAGCCCTTCTGGGTCCACTTTTTTTTATTTATATAAAAACTTACATTTACTAAAAATAAAATCAAAATTTTAATCTGGGTGGATATAAAATAAAGAAAAAGTATCTATTTACAGTATTAATAGCTGTCCTCTATTCTAAAATAGCTAAGGGTTAAGGATTTCCGGCACCTCCGCCAAGACTTCCTATTGATGTTGGTCTTATCTTTTTGTTTATTGCCAGTTTAGTTTACGGTATTAAGAAAATTAGAGATTAATTTCTTAATTCCTGAAGTCTAGCTACATACTTACCAATCACATCAAACTCAAGGTTTACTGTATCTCCTTTTTTAAGGTTTTTAAAAATTGTATTCGATAATGTATAAGGAATAATTGCTACACTAAAAGTGTTTTTTGTAGAGTTTACAACGGTTAAACTTACTCCATTTATAGTTACTGAACCTTTCTCTATAGTAATATTTGAAAAGCTTGGGTCGTAAGAAAAAGTAAAATATGTACTTCCTTCTGCATCTTTAATTTCTTTGCAAACACCAGTTTGATCTACATGACCTTGCACGATATGTCCATCTAACCGATCACCTAACTTCATCGCGCGCTCTATGTTTACTTCTGTATCAACTTCTAAAAAACCTAAATTAGTTTTATCTAAAGTTTCTTTGATGGCAGTCACTCTGTAGTTATTTTCAAAAATATCAACAACGGTCAGACAAACTCCATTATGAGCAACACTTTGATCAACCTTTAATTCATTTGTTATATCGGTTTGAATTGTAAAATGAACATTTTCTTGTTCTTTTTCTATCTTTTTAACGATCCCTAAAGTCTCTATGATTCCGGTAAACATGTATATTAATTTAGTTACTTTTGCTAGGTACAAAAATAAGACATATTAACTTTGTGATATGAATAAAACAGATAAAATAGTAGTTGGAATTTCATTAGGAGATTTAAATGGTGTTGGAATCGAAGTTGTTTTAAAAACATTTGAAGATAAAAGGATGTTAGAATTCTGTACCCCAATATTATTTGGGTCTTCAAAAGCTATTTCTGCACACAAGAAAGTTTTAGGTATTGAAACTAATATTCATGGTATACATTCAATTGATCAAATTATCCATGGGAAAATTAATTTGTTAAATATCTGGAAAGAAGAGGCTAATATTGAAATAGGTAATGCAACCAAAACTGGTGGAGAATACGCTTTCAAGTCTTTAAACGATGCCACTAAAGCGTTAAAAGAAGGTAAAATTGATATTTTAGTTACTGCTCCTATAAATAAAGAAACTATTCAATCTGATGAATTTGTTTTCTCAGGTCATACAGAATTTTTAGAAAGCAATTTAGAAGGAGAAAGCCTGATGATTTTAATGAATGATTTTTTAAGAATAGGATTGATAACTGGTCATATTCCTATTTCGAAAATAGCAGAAACAATTACTCCAGAATTGATTGAGAAAAAAGTAAACATTCTTAATCAATCTTTAAAGCAAGACTTTAATATTAACAAACCTAAAATAGCCGTTTTAGGTTTAAATCCACATTCTGGTGACAATGGTGTTATTGGACATGAAGATGATGAGTTGATAAAGCCAACTCTAAAATCAATATATGAAAGCGGCATATTAGTTTTTGGGCCCTATGCTGCGGATGGATTTTTCGGTTCTGAAACCTATAAACAATTTGATGGTGTATTGGCAATGTATCACGATCAAGGTTTAGCACCCTTTAAAGCATTAACGTTTGGTAATGGTGTAAACTTTACGGCAGGGCTAAATAAAGTAAGAACATCTCCAGATCATGGTACTGCTTTTGACATTGCTGGAAAAGGAAAAGCAAACTCAGATTCATTTAAAGAAGCTGTTTTTGCAGGGATAAAAATATTTAAAAACAGAAATGAGTATAAACAACTCACACAAAATGTTTTAAAAGCAAAATCTTAGTGCAAAAATGATTTAAAAATAATAAATTATTCAAACATTTTATTATCTTTGCACGCTCAAATTCATTCACTTGTAATGGTAAACTTGAAACAATTTAATATTCCTTTTATAGGTTTAAAGCAAGGTAAACATTTATTTGAATATGAAATTGACAACACGTTCTTTGAAGCTTTTGGTTTTAATGAGTTTAATAACAGTAGTTTAAAGATTGAATTAGATTTCGATAAAAAATCTTCTTTATTCGAATTAGATTTTAAACTTAGTGGAAATATCAATATTGATTGTGATATTTCATTAGAACCCTATGAACAAGAAATTAAAGGGAATTTGCCTTTAATTGTAAAGTTTGGTCCAGAATATAACGATGATAATGATGAAATTCTTATAATTCCTCACGAACATTATGAGATTAATGTAAGTCAAATCATTTATGAACTCATTATTTTATCTGTACCAAGTAAAAAAGTTCATCCAAAAGTACTTGATGGTACAATGGATTCTGAAGCTTTAAATAAATTACGAGAATTAGAAATAAAAGAAAATAATTCTTCTATTAAAGAAGATAATATAGATCCCAGATGGGATAAGTTAAAAAATTTAATAACAGAAAAAAAGACATAAAATGGCACATCCTAAAAGAAAAATATCTAAAACAAGAAGAGATAAAAGGAGAACACATTATAAAGCTTCTGCTCAACAAATTGCAACAGATCCAACAACAGGAGAATCTCACTTATACCACAGGGCTCACTGGCATGAAGGAAAACTATATTACAGAGGTCAAATAGTATTAGAATCTGCAACAGCGGAAGCATAAATTATTTGCAAAAAAACATAAAAAAGCCCTCTTTTTGAGGGCTTTTTTATGTTTTTGATGTAAAAACGGTTTTTTCAGCATGTTTTATTAAAAAAAACTAAAATAATTTTTAGTACTTTAGTGCCCCAATTATAAGAGGATTAAACAACTAAAATCTTTGTTCTAATTAAGTTTATATGTCAAAAATAACTGCAGCTATTACAGCAGTTGGGAAGTATCTTCCTGATTATATTTTAACCAATAAAGAGTTAGAAACGCTTGTTGATACTAACGATGATTGGATTACTTCAAGAACCGGAATTAAAGAAAGAAGAATTCTAAAAGAGCCAAATCAAGGAACTTCATTTATGGCTGTAAGAGCAGCTAAAGATTTATTAAAAAAATCTGGAACAGATCCAAAAGATATAGACATGGTTATCGTTGCAACTGCAACACCAGATATGCCTGTAGCTTCAACGGCTGTATTTACAGCATCTGAAATTGGAGCAACCAATGCTTTTGCTTATGACCTTCAAGCAGCATGCTCAAGTTTTTTATACGGAATGTCTACTGCTGCTTCGTATATAGAAGCAGGTCGATATAAAAAAGTATTACTTATTGGAGCAGATAAAATGTCATCTATCATTGATTATTCAGATAGAGCAACCTGTATTATTTTTGGAGATGGCGCAGGAGCTGTGCTTTTTGAACCTACAGAAGATGGTGTTGGACTTCAAGACGAATATTTAAGGAGTGATGGTATTGGTAGAGAGTTTTTAAAAATTGAAGCCGGAGGTTCTATACTTCCTCCTTCAGAAGATACCGTAAAAAACAATCAGCATTTTGTTCATCAAGAAGGAAAGACTGTTTTTAAATTTGCTGTTTCAAATATGGCGGATGTTGCGGAAAAAATGCTCACCAGAAATAACCTTACTAATGATGATGTTAACTGGTTAGTAGCACATCAAGCAAATAAAAGAATTATTGAGGCAACGACTAAAAGAATAAGTTTAGACCCTGCAAAAGTGATGATGAATATTCATAAATATGGTAATACTACCTCTGCTACTTTACCTTTATTATTAGCAGACTATGAAGATCAATTAAAAAAAGGTGATAATTTAATATTTGCAGCATTTGGAGGCGGTTTCACATGGGGAGCCATCTATCTAAAATGGGCATACAATTCATAATATAAAACAACTAAAAACTAAGTATAATGGATATTAAAGAAATTCAAAATCTTATTAAATTTGTAGCTAAATCAGGTGCAAGTGAGGTGAAATTAGAAATGGAAGATATAAAAATCACCATTAAAACAGGTTCGGAAACAACCGAAGTTACTTACACACAAGCAGCTCCAGTTCAAGCAATTCCTCAAATTAGTCAAGCTGCGCCAGTTGCGGTAACTAATGAAGCTCCTGCACCAGCAGCAGCAGCAAATGCTGAAGATAATTCTAAATATGTAACAATTAAATCACCGATTATTGGAACATTATACAGAAAACCATCTCCAGATAAGCCCTTATTTGTAGAAGTAGGAAGTGAAATTAAAGTAGGTGATACTGTTTGTATTATAGAAGCTATGAAACTTTTTAATGAAATAGAATCTGAAATTTCTGGAACAATTGTAAAAGTTCTTATTGATGATTCTTCTCCTGTAGAGTTTGATCAACCTTTATTTTTAGTAGACCCGTCTTAATTTTTTAAAAGGTTTAATTAAAATCCTTTTAAAAATTAAGAATAAAACTATACAATTATGTTTAAAAAAATATTGATTGCCAATAGAGGTGAAATTGCTCTTCGAGTAATAAGAACCTGTAAAGAGATGGGCATAAAAACTGTTGCTGTTTATTCTACAGCAGACGCAGAAAGTCTGCATGTTAAATTTGCAGACGAAGCGGTTTGTATTGGACCACCTCCAAGTACAGATTCTTACCTTAAAATGTCAAATATTATTGCAGCAGCAGAAATTACTAATGCAGACGCAATTCATCCAGGATATGGTTTTTTGTCTGAAAATGCTAAATTTTCAAAACTATGTGAAGAACATGATATCAAATTCATTGGTGCTACTGGAGAAATGATCGATAAAATGGGAGATAAAGCATCTGCGAAAGCTACTATGATAGCTGCAGGAGTTCCATGTATTCCGGGATCAGAAGGTATTCTAGAAGATTTTGAAGAGTGTGAGAAACTTGCTAAAGAAGCGGGTTACCCAGTAATGTTGAAAGCTACTGCTGGTGGTGGTGGAAAAGGAATGCGTGCTATTTGGAAAGCTGAAGATTTACAAGATGCATGGGATTCTGCTAGACAAGAAGCAAAAGCTTCTTTTGGTAATGATGCTATGTATTTAGAAAAACTAATAGAAGAACCTCGCCATATTGAAATTCAAATTGTTGGAGATTCTTTTGGTAAAGCTTGTCACTTATCAGAAAGAGACTGTTCGGTACAAAGACGTCATCAAAAATTAACCGAAGAGACGCCTTCTCCATTTATGACCGATGAGTTGAGAGAAAAAATGGGTAATGCAGCTGTAAAAGCTTCTGAGTATATTAAATACGAAGGGGCGGGTACTGTTGAGTTCTTAGTAGATAAACACAGAAATTTCTACTTTATGGAAATGAATACTCGTATTCAGGTAGAGCACCCAATTACTGAAGAAGTTGTAAACTATGATTTGATTAGAGAACAAATTTTAGTAGCTGCCGGTGTTCCAATTTCTGGAAAAAACTACTATCCTCAAATGCATTCTATTGAATGTAGAATTAATGCAGAAGATCCCTACAACAATTTTAGACCTTCTCCAGGAAAAATAACAACTTTTCATGCTCCAGGAGGTCATGGAATTCGATTAGATACTCATGTATATTCTGGTTATATGATCCCTCCAAATTATGACTCTATGATTGCCAAATTGATTGTTACAGCTCAAACAAGAGAAGAAGCTATCAATAAAATGAAACGAGCATTAGACGAGTTTATCATCGAAGGTGTTAAAACTACCATCCCTTTCCACAGACAATTGATGGACCATCCTGACTATGTTGCTGGAAACTATACTACTAAATTCATGGAAGGTTTCGAAATGGAAGCTTAAAAAGAATTTTTACTTATATTAAATAATTAAAAGAAAGGATATTGTTTATATCCTTTCTTTTTTTATATTTGATACTTACAATAAACAACTAATAAACTATATATTTATGTCTGGGGGGATCAAAATAGATGGTATTGACAAGATCATTATCAAAAGGCTAGTAGAAGATGCTAGAACACCGGTTTTAGGAATTGCAAGGGAGGTAGGGATTTCAGGAGCTGCCATTCATCAACGTTTAAGAAAATTAGAAGATTCTGACTTAATGTTAGGCTCAAGATTAATTTTAAATCCTAAAGCTTTAGGGTATACAACTATGGCTTTTATTGGTATTCACCTAGAGTCTGCAGGCATGTATTCTTCTGCAATAAAAAAATTAAAGGAAATTCCGGAAGTTGTAGAAAGTCATTACACCACAGGAAACTGGGCTATCTTCATTAAAATTCTATGTAAAAACAATGAAGACTTGATGTATTTATTGAATAACGATATCCAAAGGATCAAAGGGGTTTCTAGAACAGAAACTTTTATCTCACTAGATCAACAAATTAACAGACAAATTAGGATATAAAAAAAAGCCTTAGCAAATCGCTAAGGCTTTTTTAGTACTGAAGGCGGGACTTGAACCCGCACGAGCATTACTGCTCATTGGATTTTAAGTCCAACGTGTCTACCAATTCCACCACTTCAGCATGATTCGACTGTGCTCAGCACAGCGTTGGTATATTTATAAAGAATAGAGCGAAAGACGGGATTTGAACCCGCGACCCTCACCTTGGCAAGGTGATGCTCTACCCCTGAGCTACTTTCGCGTAGTCGTATTTTAAAGAACTAGCATTGCTATGAATGCGGATGCAAATTTAAAACAAAAAAGCAAACTACAAAGACTTTTGAAAATTATTTTCTTTTTATTTTAATTGAATAATTTGGAAAAGCTATGGGATTTCAATTATTATGAAATATCTTTGCAGACGATTAAATTTCTAATGAGTTCAACTACAGTTATCGACGATAAATTCTCATTCAAAAGTACCCTTTCGGACTTTAAACAACTTGCAAAAGTAGGATTGTCTTTAAGTGTTGTTTTTTCTTCTATTGCTGGTTATTTACTAGCCGTTGACATTATTAATTATCAAGTGCTTTTTTTACTGGGATTAGGAGGGTTTTTAATGGTTGCAGCTTCGAATGCTTTTAATCAAGTGATTGAAAAAGATACTGATGCTTTGATGAAAAGAACCATGAATAGACCGCTTCCTACCGGAAGAATGTCTAAATCAACAGCGCTAACCTTTGCAATTATAGCTACCATCATAGGAATTGGAATTTTATATAGCATCAATCCTAAAAGTGCCTTATTTGGAGTTATTTCCATATTTTTATACACCTGTGCCTATACTCCTTTAAAATCTGTTTCACCTTTAGCTGTTTTTGTTGGTGCTTTACCCGGAGCTATTCCTTTTATGTTAGGTTGGGTTGCAGCTACTAATCAATTTGGAATTGAAGCTGGTTTTTTATTTATGATTCAGTTTTTCTGGCAGTTTCCTCATTTTTGGGCTATTGGATGGTTACAGTTTGAAGAATATAAAAAAGCAGGATTTATAATGCTACCCATGAATAAGAAAGATCAATCAGCCACAAAACAGATTCTCTTTTACACAGCAATCATGATTTTAGTATCCGTTGCACCAGTCTTAAAAATGACTGGAGCCTTTTACATACATCCTGTTACAGCAATAATAGTTGCTTTATTGGGAGCATCAATGCTGTATTATGGAGTTTTACTTCATAAAAAACAAACAAATATTGAAGCTAGAAAATTAATGCTATCTAGCGTTCTGTATATAACGGCTATACAGGTTATATATATAATCGATAAATTTTTACACTAACATGAATATTAGTAAACAAGAATTACAAGAAGAATTGAAAGTTGGTAGAAAAAAGTCTGCAAAACCTATGTTATGGGTCTCCATGATTAGTATGGTGATGTTTTTTGCCGGTCTTACAAGTGCCTATGTGATTAGTATGAGAAGAGATGATTGGGTAACTTTTGATCTACCAGATGCTTTTTACACAAGTACTTTCCTTATCATCTTAAGTAGTATTACCATTTTTATATCTCAAAGACTTATTAAAAAAGAAAAAAGAGAGCTCTCTATTGGATTTTTAGTGACCACACTAATTTTAGGAATTGCATTTGTATGGTTTCAATGGATAGGTTTTAACGAATTAAAAGATGCTGGATTATATTTTACAGGAAAAGAAAGTACCGTTTCAACATCCTTTATTATTGGAATAACATTAATGCATGTGATACACATCGCTGCTGGGATTATTGTGCTACTTGTTGTAATTTATAATCATTTTAAATATCGCTACAAAGCGGATGATTTACTAGGCTTTGAACTAGGCGCTATCTTCTGGCATTTTGTAGATGTTTTATGGATTTATTTATTTTTATTTTTCTATTTTATTAGATGATGAAAATTGATTAATTTTGGCCAACTATTAAAGAATTTTATATAAGAAATTTATGGAAGCAAACATTGCTGTACCTAATGATAAGAAACCTACTTGGGGAGGTGGAGGTGTAAGACCTTTTGGAGCCAGTTATGGTAAAATGATGATGTGGTTTTTTATTGTATCAGATGCCTTAACATTTTCTGCTTTTTTAGCAGCTTATGGTTTAACTCGTTTTAAATTTATTGATTCATGGCCAATTGCTGATGAAGTGTTTACTCACGTTCCTTTTGTACATGGAGATTTTCCAATGATTTATGTTGCTTTTATGACCTTTGTACTGATTTTTTCATCAGTTACAATGGTATTAGCTGTAGATGCTGGTCATCATATGAATAAGAAAAAGGTAACTATTTATATGCTTTTAACTATCATTGGAGGTATCATTTTCGTAGGGTCACAAGCTTGGGAATGGAATACTTTTATTAATGGAACTTATGGAGCAGTTAAAACAACAGACGGTAAAATTCTACAATTTGTAGATTCTGAAGGAAAACAAATAGCTTTAGCTGACTTTGTTGTTGGTGACAGAGGAGATATTAGAGAGCAACACACTAAGAAAAATGGTTTGTGGTTTGAAGAAGAAAGTACTATTGCTCAATACTCAATAGCACAAATCATCAGTTCATATGAAGCTAATCCTGATGTTCAAATTAGAACTGAACTTATTGATTTAGAAAAAAAACAAAAAACAATATTATCTAGAGAAAAAGGATCAGAAGAATTAGCAAAAACAAGACTTGTGGTTGAAGGAGCTAATTTGGAAGTTAATGAATATGGGAATACAATTTTCGCAGACTTCTTTTTCTTCATCACAGGTTTTCACGGATTTCACGTATTATCGGGTATCATATTTAATATCATCATCTTTTTTAATGTTATTCTTGGAACCTATGAGAAAAGAGGACATTATGAAATGGTAGAAAAAGTAGGATTATATTGGCACTTTGTAGATTTAGTTTGGGTATTTGTATTTACCTTCTTCTATTTAGTATAATTTAAAAAAGAAAAGAAAGAAATGGCGCACGCACAATCTCATACAAAAAGAATCTGGATTGTATTTTGGATACTTTCAGCAATAACAATAGTAGAAGTAGCATTAGGAATATATAAACCAGAGGCACTAAACTTAACAAGTATTTTAGGAACTAGTCCTTTAAACTGGATTTTCATCATTTTAACATTAGCAAAAGCTTATGGTATTACCTGGTCTTTTATGCACATGGAAGGTGAAAAAACTTGGTTTAGAAGAGCTGTAGTATGGACAGCTGTATTCTTAATTATTTACTTAGTAACGCTCTTACTAATTGAGGGAGACTATTTATATAGCACACTAGCGCCCTTAGTGCGTTGGTAATATAATTTTAATCAAGGTGGTTCTTTAACCACCTTTTTTTATCTAAAATCATGAAAATTACTAAGAAAAGATTTGTACTCATTGCACTCTTTGTGTTCCCTTTGCTGTTTTTTTTAATACTATCTACCGGGATTAATAATTTTAAAAAATTACCAACACTCACCTATAGTGTTTCTTTAGATAAAATTGAAAACACAAGCTCTATTTCATTAAGAGACCATGTAACCGTATTGTGTTTTTTAGGGAATAATATTGACACTAAGAAAGGCGGACTCTTTAATTTAAATCAAAAAATTTACAAAGAGTTTTATGGCTATAGACCTTTTCAAATAATCGCTGTATATCCTAAAAGTTCAGAAAAGAGTGTTCAAAAACTAAAATCCGATTTAGCAGCATTTACAGAAATGTCTAAATGGAATTTCATTCCTTCGGATGAAAACGTATTAAATTTATTACATCAAAATTTAAAAACTGACAAAGATCTAGACACTACTTTTTATTCTAAAAAAGTATATCTCATCGACAAAGAATTAAACCTTAGAGGAAGAGACAACGACAAAGAAAACGGTATTATGTATGGCTATAATATAGAGTCTGTTGCAGAGTTAAATAATAAAATGGAGGATGATATAAAAGTGCTTCTATATGAATATAGAGCCGCTTTTAAAAACAAGAATAAAGCAGATAGAAAAAACTAAATTTATGAATAAGAAATATTCTTACATAGGTATTGCATTCGTTATTCTCGTATTTGGAATTTATGTTGTTAGAAATCTAGATGATAGAATTTCAAACGAAACACTCATAGACAACAACAGGTTAAACAAGAAAACGGAATCTGACAAAACTAGCTCTTTGTATATGTATGATAAGGTTCCTTCATTCGAATTTATAAATCAAAATGGAGATACCATCAACAATAATACTTACAAGAAAAAAGTATTTGTTGTAGAGTTTTTCTTTACAACCTGTCCTACAATTTGTCCATTAATGAACCAGAAAATGTTGACAATACAAGATGAATTTACTGATAATTCTAACTTTGGAATTGCTTCCATTTCAATTACACCTAACACAGACACTCCAAAAGTCTTAAAAGAATACGCACAATCATATGGAATTACTCATAAGAACTGGCATCTATTAACTGGTAAATCTGAAGAAACTGTTTATGAATTATCTAATAAAGGATTTAAATTATATACAGGGATAAATAAAGATGAGGCTCATGGTGGTTTTGAACATTCTGGATTGTTTGCATTAGTGGATAAAAAAGGATTTATAAGATCTAGAAGAGATTCTCAGGGAAATCCTATCTTATATTACAGAGCATTAGAAGAGAGTGGCTTTCCTGATCAAATTAAAGAATTAAAAGAAGACATTAAAATTTTATTAAATGAATAGTACAGAATTAAAGGAAAAGAGATACAAGCGATGGATTACAATTCTATCAATTATAATTCCTGTGGCTGTTGCAGCTTTATTTGGAGTGAACTTAAGAAAATTAGGTTTTGATGTAGAACCATTAACTTTTTTACCGCCAATTTATGCAACTGTAAATGGTTTTACAGCTGTTTTATTAGTCTTTGCAGTAATTGCAATCAAGAAAGGAAACAAAGCGCTTCATGAGAAACTTAATACCTTAGCCATTATATGTTCTGTTCTATTTCTTATGATGTATGTTGCCTATCATATGACATCAGATTCAACATCTTTTGGGGGTGAAGGACTCATAAAGTACATCTATTATTTTATTTTGATTACGCACATAATTCTTTCTGTAATTATCATTCCGTTTGTTTTAATCACCTTAATGAGAGCAAAACTTGGTAAATTTCCAGAACATAAAAAAATTGCAAAAATCACATTCCCTCTTTGGTTATATGTAGCAGTTACAGGAGTAATAGTCTATCTAATGATTTCACCATACTATGTCTAAAATTTTTAAATCGACGTTAGTGTTTTTATTGTTCTTCTTAGGTACTATTCCTGCAAGATCTCAATGTGCTATGTGTAAGGCTGTAGTTGAAAATGGAGATGTTTCGATGGCAGAAGGAGTTAATAATGGAATTACTTATTTAATGGTTTTTCCATACATTTTGATTGGTCTTTTATTCTATTTCATATATAGGTATAAAAAAAGAGTTAAAAATTAACATTTCAATAAGAGGCAGTCAGTGTAACATAATCTAATTTTGATCGTCTTATATAAGATGTTAAAAACCAAACTAGCATCTTTTTACAAATATTGTAACATAATACGATAACAATCTAACCAACATGAAAACAAATTTTTTACTAATTATATCTCTTTTCTTTGTCTCTTTGGGGTTTTCTCAAAAAAAATGGACCTTAAAAGAATGTGTTGATCACGCTCTAAAAAACAACATAACTGTTGAGCAAAATTTACTCAATGTAGAGTTAGCTGAATTAAATGTAAAAACAGCAAAAGGTAACTTTTTACCAAATTTAGGTGCTTCTACCAATGGAAGTCTTTCTGCTGGATCTAACTTTAACCCTGTAACAAACCAAAGAACACAAAGTCAAACATTCTTTGGTGGTGGTTTAAGCTTAAATTCAGGAGCTACTGTTTTTAATGGTTTCAGAAACTTAAACACTTACAAGCAAAGCCAATTAGGAGTCGAAAGAAGTAAATTAACATTAGAAAAAATTCAAAACGATATTTCTTTATTTGTTGTAAACGGTTATTTAAATATTCTTTTTGCAAAAGAGAATTTAGCTGTTGCTAGAATTCAAGCTGAGATCAGTAAAAAACAAGTTGAAGCTGCTAAGCAAAGATATGAAGCTGGAATTATTCCTAAAGGTGATTATCTAAATACACAATCTACTGCGGCAAACGATCAGCAAAACGTTGTTGCAAATGAAAACACTCTTACGATTGCACTATTGAATTTAGCTCAATTATTACAAGTTCCTTCTGAAAACTTTGATGTTGAAGAAATTAATGTAGGAACACCTTCTGCTGCACTCTTATATGACGATGCAACTATTGTTTATGAAAAAGCATTAACTACTCAACCACAAATCACCAATGCTGAGTTAGGAATTAAGGATGCTGATTTAAATATAGAAATCGCTAAAGGAGCATATTTACCTACATTATCAGCTTCTCTTTTTACAAATACGAACTTTAACTACATACTAAAACCATCAGGGTTTCCTAATGGTAGGCTTTTTGACCAGCTAGAGGGTAATTTAGGTTATGGGCTTGGGTTTAATCTTAGTATCCCTATTTTTAATCGAGGACAAACAAAAATTAATGTCAATCGTCAATTTGTAAACAAAGAGTTAAGCAGAGTAAATCTAGACAATCAAAAACTACAACTTCAACAAACAATTGAACAAGCTTTTGTAGATTCTAAAGCAGCAGCAAAAACTTATAACGCATCAAAAATATCATTAGAAGCTCAAAAAGAAGCTTTTAAAAATGCTCAAGAAAGTTATAATCTAGGCGCTACAACATTGTTTGATTTTGATTTAGTAAGAAACAGACTAGTGAGTGCAGAATCTGCTCTAATTAGAGCTAAATATGATTATGTCTTTAAAACTAAAGTACTTCAATTCTACTACGGTGAATTAAACTTAGATTAATCAATCTATAATTTAAATAGAACCTCGACTTTTGGTCGAGGTTTTTTTATGCTTTATCTTTGCAAAAAAAAGTTTTGAGTTACATCTTAAACATAGAAACTTCTACTAAAAATTGTTCTGTTAACATTGCAAGAAACGGCGAAACTATTTCACTAAAAGAAATAAACACCGGTAACTATTCTCATGCAGAAATGTTACACCCACTGATTAAAGAAGCTTTAAAGGAGAGTGGGTTAAAGATGGATCAAATAGCAGCAATTGCTGTTGGAAAAGGACCTGGATCTTATACAGGATTACGAATAGGTGTATCGGCTGCAAAAGGATTATGCTTTGCCAACGATATTCCACTAATATCATTAAATTCACTTGAAATTTTGGCTCATGCTATCTCAGTTAAAGAGGGCTATATAATACCAATGATAGATGCTAGAAGGATGGAAGTCTATTCTGCGGTTTTTGATACAGCCTATCATTTTATTAGAGAAACAAAAGCAGAGATTGTTGATGTTAATTCTTTTCTAAAAGAATTAGAAAATAATAAGCTTTATTTTATTGGAGATGGTGCAAAAAAGTGTAATGAAATCATTCTACATAAACATGCTACATTTGTTGAAGACTTGTTCCCGTCATCTAAAGATATGGGACAACTTTCCTTTGATAAATACAAAAAAAACGACATCGAAGATGTCGCTTATTTTGAGCCTTTTTATTTAAAAAATTTTATTGCTACAACAGAAAAAAAGAAATTATAAAGTATTAAAATAAGCTACTGTTTTTTCTAAATCTGTACGGTTTTTATAATTTAATCTATTTTTTTTCATGTAGGCTTTCATTACAGATTCTTGACTGCCAAATGCTGAGAAAAACTGATTTTTTTTCTTAGAAAGTTTTACTAAAGTTTTATCCTCTAAAGCAAGATATAATTCATCTTTCAATTTTTTATAATTAGCTGGTTTTGCTCTATCATAACCAGAAAGTGCCGCTTTTGCATCGATATATCTTATGCCTTGTTTTGCAACCAATGAATTTTTACCTTCCTGAAGTAGCTTAAAAAAGTGTAAATCACCATTTAACTCGTAAACTTTGTAAGTAAAGCCAGATGCTGTAAAATGAACCTTTCTTCCTTCTTCTTTTGCTAAATAATAGATGCTTTCATCCTTAATAAATTCCATTTCATCGTCAAAAATATTATACCTAACATACGCTTTAGTATCATAACTATCAACGGTCGCTATTTCATAAGAGTAAGTCAAGTATTTCTTTTTTACTAACTCTTCGCTCTCTTTTTCTGCAGCTCTGTCAATTGTTTTAAGTCTTAAATGCGCAATTGGGATATTCATGTTCCCTGGTCTACTTGTAACAGAGGTAGTTCTTCCAAATTGTGCGCTAGTAGTTGTGCTAAATCCGATAGCTACTACTAGTAACATTAGTATTCTTTTCATTTTCTAAAATTTTTAATTAAATCTAAAGATAGCGATTATTCCTTGTTTTTAATAAGTAAAAGCCTATTTTAACATACTTAATACATTGATTTATGGCTTATTAACTATTAAAAAAACAGTAATAAAAGAAATTATAATGTATTATAATACGTGATTACCTTTTCTAAATCATCTATTTTTTTGTAACTAAGGCTATTTTTTTTGAGATAGCTTTTTATTTTTGCAGCTTTAGGTCCAAAGAACTTGTAAAAACTTTTCTTATTTGTTGGTAGTTGTATCACTCTGCTTTTAGTTGCAATATAAAATTCATCATTTCTTCTTTTATAATCTGCAGATTTACCTCGGTCATAACCTGAAAGTGGTTCTTCTTTAGGATAAAACTTAACAATCTGATTTGTGACAAGGTCATTCTTTCCTTCAACATTAACTAGAAAATATTTCAGGGATCCACTTTTCTGATATATTTTATAAGTAGTGTTATCCGCAAAACGAACAGTTCTTCCTATTTCTTTTTTTAAATAATAAATTTGATTCCCTTTAACATACTCCATTTCATCATCAAAAATATTATATCTCAAATAAGTTTGTTGTTTTATGTCATCAACAAGTGCTGGTTTATAATCTTGGCTTAAATATTTTTTAAATTGAATTCCCTTCAGTGAAATAGGAACAGCAACATCTTCTTTAGGTGTAAGAATGGTTTCATTTCCATTAACATTAAACTGAGCGTTTGAAGTTATAGAAAATGTAAATGTTGCTAGAAAAATTAAAATTAACTGTCTCATATTGTTTCTTTTTTTAAGGCAGCAAATATACTTAAATACTATTCTATTTTATGTTAAAGAAATCATAGAAAGTCCAATAATTGCTGGTATGCTTTGAACAATAAACAATTTTTTGTTTTTTGTTGAATATGCCCCATAAATTCCAGCTATAATTACAAAAGATAAAAATAAAATACTCACATTTTCTTCATTAAATAGTAGTGATATAATTAATCCAACTGATAAGAACCCATTGTACAAACCTTGGTTTGCTGCAAGCACTTTTGTGTCTTCTGCTAGTTTTTTATCTCTAATTCCAAAAATCTTGATAGTTCTTGGCTTGGTCCAAAGAAACATTTCTAAGATTAAAAAATAAAAATGTTCCAAGGCCAAAAAGCGATTAAGCTTATTTTAAGATATTCCATATATACTAGTTTTCTTATAAAGGTACCTAAAATTGTTAATTTAGTTTATTCATACATTAACTAAGGATTAATTGAATTTCAAAAAGATCTGTTTTTTGAAAAATTACTTAACAATTCCTTAAATTTATAAGTACAATAACTTTAAGTATCATTAAGATATTTGTAGTAAATCTTTAAGATTCTTTTTATCATCATGGTAATTAGTTTTTGTCAATTTATTACATGATTTTAATGACTGCCTTTGGCCAAGGCAGTTTTTATTTTTTAATGTTTAAGATACATTTAGTTAACATAAGGATTGGTTATTTGCACTGACAAAAACTAATAATTATGAAATTTAAGCATACACTATTGTGTATGAGTATGTTTCTTTGTTTAAGCATTAATGCACAAGAAGCTAACGCTCCAAAATTCGGAAAAGGACTCTTTAATCTTATTGGAAAAGACAGTACTTGGTCAATGAAAATAGGAACCAGAATGCAAATCCTATCTATAGGTCAGTGGGATTCAAATAATGGTGGTTTATACGACCCTGAGTTTTCCTCTTTAGTAAGAAGAGCACGTTTAAAATTTGATGGTTTTGCCTACAGTACAAAACTTCAATATAAATTAGAGCTAGGATTATCAAATCGTGATATTTCTGGAGGTTCAGAATTTACGGGCAACACTCCAAGATATATTTTAGACGCGGTTTTAAAATGGAATTTCTCAGGTAATTTTGTGTTATGGATGGGTCAAACGAAACTTCCAGGTAACAGAGAACGTGTTATTTCTTCTGGTGATCTTCAACAGGTAGATCGTTCTTTGTTAAATAGTAGATTTAATATAGATCGTGATATGGGTGTTCAATTAAGGCACCATTTTAATCTTTCAAAAAACTTTATTGTAAAAGAAATATTTGCCATTTCACAAGGTGAAGGTAGAAATGTTACTACTGGAAATTTAGGTGGTCATCAATACACAAGTAGATTAGAATTTTTACCTATGGGGAATTTTGCTAGCAAAGGTGATTATAAAGGAAGTGATTTAAAATTTGAGCAAAAACCCAAATTAGCAGTTGGTGTTACTTATGATCTAAATAATAATGCCGTAAGAAACAGAAGTAATATGGGGTCATACATGGCAAATGATGTTGGTTTTTACGAGACAAATATTTCTACAATATTTGTAGATGCTATGTTTAAATACAAAGGATTCTCTTTTATGGGAGAATATGCTAATAGAGATGCTAAAGATCCTTTTGCCAAAAACTCTGACGGAAGTTTAACTGGAGATATTGTTCAAGTAGGAAATGGTTTAAACTTACAGACTGGTTATTTACTTTCTAAAACAGTTGAAGTATCTGGTCGTTATACAAATATTCAATTAGACCAAGACATTGTTGGAAAAGCTCCTGAAAATCAATACACATTAGGATTATCTAAATATATTGCAGGACATAAATTAAAAATACAAACAGATATTAGTTATCTAGATACTACTGACAAAAGCAACCAATTGATGTTACGATTTCAAGTAGATATTCACTTTTAAAAAATAACATAAAGGTAACATGAACCCTAAAATGGGTTCATAAATTTGCAAAACAAATAAAACAAAAAAATGGGAGATCCATATATTTTAATGCTTGTTGCTCTAGCTGTTTTAGCTATTGTCGATTTAGTTGTAGGGGTTAGTAATGATGCAGTTAATTTTTTAAATTCTGCGATTGGTTCTAAAGCGATTTCAATTAGAAACATTATGATTATTGCTAGTGTAGGTGTGTTCTTTGGAGCAGTAACCTCTAGTGGTATGATGGAAGTTGCACGTAAAGGAATTTTTAATCCAAATATGTTCATGTTTCAAGACATCATGTTCATATTTATGGCCGTAATGATTACAGACATTTTACTGTTAGACGTCTTCAATACCTTAGGGATGCCTACTTCTACAACAGTATCAATTGTATTTGAATTATTAGGAGCCGCTGTTGCTATCTCACTGATAAAAATTTCAGCAAATGATGCAGAGTCTTTAAGTGCCATTTGGGAGTATATTAATTATGAAAAAGCATCCTTGATTATCTTCGGAATTTTACTATCCGTCGTCGTCGCATTTTCCGTAGGAGCAATCGTACAATTTATATCAAGATTAATTTACTCATTTAACTTCGAAAAAAGAGCAAGCTATATTAATGCCCTTTTTGGTGGTTTTGCTATTACAGCCATTACTTATTTTATTATCATAAAAGGGTTAAAAGGAACTCCTTTTTATAAAGATGTTAAGCACTTAATAGAAGACAACACTTCATTAATTATAGCTGGTAGTTTTATAGTTTGGACATTAATTTCACAAATATTAATTAAAGTATTTAAGGTAAATATTTTAAAATTAATTATTGGAGTTGGTACTTTCTCTTTAGCAATGGCGTTTTCAGGGAATGACTTGGTAAACTTTATTGGTGTGCCAATTGCAGCTTGGAATTCTTATGAGGCTTGGAGTGTTTCTGGTGTAGAAGCAGATGCTTTCTCTATGGGAATCTTAGCTAAAAAAGTCCCTTCTAATATCTGGTTATTATTACTAGCTGGAGGAATTATGGTCGTTACATTATGGACTTCTAGTAAAGCTAAAAATGTAATTGATACTGGAATTAATTTATCTCGTCAGGGTGAAGGCCATGAAAAATTTAGACCCAACCCATTATCAAGAATTGTGGTAAGAGCTTCTATGAGGATTAATACTGGATTAAGTTATATCGTTCCAAAAAAGACATTGGCTTTTGTAGATTCTAAATTTCAAAAACCAGTAATAGAATTGCCAAAAGACAAAACTTACGAGTTACCTGCTTTTGATATGGTCAGAGCTTCTGTAAATCTAATTGTTGCAGGTATTTTAATTTCTATTGCTACTTCAATGAAGCTTCCTTTATCTACAACCTATGTAACTTTTATGGTTGCAATGGGTACTTCTTTGGCTGATAGAGCTTGGGGTAGAGAAAGTGCCGTATATAGAGTAGCTGGAGTAATAAATGTTGTTGGAGGATGGTTCTTAACTGCTATCACTGCTTTTATCGCTGCTGCTATTGTAGCTTACTTAATAAGCTGGGACATGATTATGATTCCTATTTTATTAGTGCTAGTCGCTGTTTTAATTGGAAGAAATACGTTGAAGCACAGAAAGAAAACTAAAGAAACTAAAAAGAAAGAATATATTGAGAGAGCTGAATTAATTACCATCAATGGTGTAATTGAGGAAAGTGCAGATCATATTGCTGAAGTAGCGCAACGTGTGAATAAATTATACACGAATGTTGTCAACGATTTAGCTAACCACGATTTAAATAAGTTACGAAAGACCGACAAGCATGTTGAAAAACTAAATAACGAAATCGATGATTTGAAAGATGGAGTTTTCTATTTTATTAAGTCTTTAGATGATACCTCTGTACAGGCTAGTAGATTCTATATTTTAGTTTTAGGGTATTTACAAGATGTTGCTCAGTCTATTAGTTATATTTCTAGAGCAAGTTTCAAACATGTAAATAATAATCACAAGAACTTAAAGAAAGGTCAATTAAAAGACTTAAAAGAAATTGATAATCATTTATCTGATTTGCTTAGTAAAGTAAGTGATACATTTACAAATAGAACTTTTGATGATTTAGATGCTGTACTTGTTGAAAAACAAGAATTGTTATCTGACGTTTCTGATTCTATAGAAAAACAAGTGGCAAGAATTAGAGCAGAAGAATCAAGTCCCAAGAATACTACCTTGTATTTTAGCATTCTTCTAGAAACGCAAGATTTAATGTCTGCGCTAATGAGTTTGTTACAACTGTATCAAGAATTTCATTTATCCACAAAGGGTATTAGAAAATAAGAACGCACAAAAAAACCTCGGAATTTCCGAGGTTTTTTTATAATTCTAAAGACATCAAAACCATCCTTAACTCTATAAAAGAATAGGATTTATCTACACGTTCTTTTAAATCTGTTAAGTTTTTAAATTCTACAGATTCAATAGCTTTTACCATCTTTTTGTATTTCTTTAATGGAATTAATTCTAAAACATCAACATCTCCAGAAGGAATAAAACTTGCTAAATGACTTTCAATAGTGCCAGAAGTCAAACTTCTTTCTTTTGCAATTTCTTTAAGCGTCATTCCGTTTTTAAACAATTCTAAAGAGATTTGCTTGGTCGGTTTTTTATCTTCTTTCTTTTGCTCGTTTTTAAGATTGATTCCGTTTTCTTCACAATAAACAGTAATGGTTTCTAAAATTTCTTCTCCGTATTTTTCTACTCTAACTTTACCCATCCCTTTAACCTTTAAAAGTTCCTTTTCTGTTCTTGGCAAAACATCACATATTTCATACAAAGTTTCTTGAGTGAATATTTGAAAATGAGGAATGTTTTCAGCTTTGGCTATATCATCTCTTAGTTCCCTTAACTTTAATGCTAAAATTGGGTCTCTCTTTGATTGTAGTTTCTTCTTTTTAGGAAGTGCTACATTCTGTAAAACAGCATCAGATCTTATTCTTAAATACTCTTGAACTTTAAAACCATTGCTTAACTTTTTTAAGGTAAATAGTTTTACAGAAAGGATATCTTGTAAATTCTCAAACTGTTTTTCAAAATCTTTTTTTACCGTTTTATTATCAGAAGAAAATGTCATTTCTTCTAATGGTTTTTTTATAAATTCTTCTGTTTGATTGATGAAATAATCAATAGCTTTATGAAATCTATCTTGAATCTCAGAACTATTTTCCGCTAAAACATTGCTTTCCGATAATTGTTGTAATTGATTTTTAAATCCATTTGCAACTTTCATCAAAGGAACAATTCCCTTATCTTTTACAGTCTGTAAATGATCAATAACAGCCCCTTTTAAACTAGTTCTATTCTTGTAAAAAATATCGA